>TARA_R100000700_G_scaffold21131_1_pt1 | contig 11449 bp, 5 predicted proteins | sample TARA_R100000700 | Tara Oceans TARA_R100000700 (sample SAMEA2622810) | marine metagenome | biome: marine biome (ENVO:00000447); feature: marine epipelagic mixed layer (ENVO:xxxxxxxxx); material: "saline water (ENVO:00002010), including plankton (ENVO:xxxxxxxx)" | depth 120 m | reverse complement strand
CTTCTATCCAACACTAACCGTAGCAACTGATTTTATTATTAATTACTGGCGTCGTCCAAACACAACTCCAAATTGGAATTATGTTGTTGTTAACGGTAAAGCATTATTCAACGCTGGAACAAGTACCAATTTTGAACTACATAGTAGTGAACAAGAATTACTTGTCGCTAAAATATTAGAATACGCTGGTATTACTATACAGAAACCAGATCTACAACAAACCGCATTAATGAATTCTCAATTAATAAAATCAGAACAAAATAAACGGTAATTATGGGATTATTAGACAATCAAACTCAATATCAATGGTACAGTAGTTCTCCAAAGGGTGACTATCAATTCACCACTATGGATAACATCATAAATGCTTTTATGGTTAATTATGTTGGAGAAGGTAAAATAATTCCAAAGGTTAGTAGAACAGACGTTCAATTTAATGCGATGAGAGCTATACAGGAATTATCCTACGATGTATTTCGTTCTGTTAAGTCTCATGAGATAGAGGTACCAAATACTCTTAGAATGCCTCTACCGCAAGACTATGTTAATTATGTGAAGATAGTTAGAGTTGGTAGTGATGGTATAGAGAGAGTATTATATCCAACTGGTAAAACTTCAAATCCATTTGCTATAGAGCAAGATAGTAACGGTGTTTATCAATTCGAAGATACTGATATGGATGCGGTTGATGATACATTGGTAGAACAAGGTACCACATCATTTGAAAGTGATACGTGGACTAAATATCAAGATCAAACACAAGCGGACATCTACACTGACGATTCTGTTGATATAGATTGGGACTACAAAGGTAGAAGATATGGATTAGATCCGCAACACGTTCAATCTAACGGAACTTTCTTTATAGATCAAAGAATGGGTTATATACATTTTGGATCCACTCTAGCGGGGGAAACTATTACCTTAAAATATATTAGTGATGGTTTAGGTACTGACGGAGAAATGGTTGTTCATAAGTTTGCTGAGGAAGCTTGTTATAAATGGATAGCTTATGGTATACTATCAACTCGATCAAATGTTCCAGAGATGTTAGTGCAAAGATTTAAAAAGGAAAAGTTTGCTGAAACTAGGAAAGCAAAAATTAGATTATCTAATATTAAAATAGAAGAATTCACTCAGGTTCTTAAAGGAATGAGTAAGCAAATAAAGTAATATTATGCCAGAAATAAAACATACTTTTCAAGCTGGGAAAATGAACAAAGATCTCGATGAGAGACTTGTTCCCAATGGCGAATATAGAGACGCGATAAACGTTCAGGTGAGAACATCTGACGGTGATGATATTGGTACTGCTCAGAATATACAGGGTAATACAGCTATTGGTGGTTCTTTTGCTGACTACACTCCTCATCATCCTAGTTATTTAAGTGAAGAAAGATTTAAACAAACGGTTGTAGCAAGTATTGCAGATGAAAAAACAGATAAAGTATATTTCTTTTTTGCGTCTAGTTTAATTGATTACCGAAATGAAGTACTTATTGAACATTTTCAAAGAACCGATCCAAACATATTATTTATAGACGCTATAATAGAACAACATGTAGATGGTACAACGCTACCTGTCGTTGTTGATAACTACGCTATAGTGAGTACTTGGCAAGAGGTGTTTGGAGACACATATAACAATCTTAACGCAGACGATCAAAACCCAGTTTGGCAACTAGACATTCAATCAAGTTATGTGAATAAAGATAAAATAAGACCGGGGATGATTATTAGAATTGATGTACTCAATTCAGCAACTAACATCTTTAGTACCGTAACAAATCAACCGGGTCCTTATGGAAATAATTTTGGTCAACCAATAGTTCAGTCGGTGTCATCACCCGCATATCTTGCTGGAGGTGTTAGATTAACATTTAGTGTTCCACTTTCAAACGCAGCTGTTTCAACATGGGAGGATAATAACGCTCTTATTTGGTTTCTAGATGAGAGAGTTTTAAATTTTTCAAGAGATAATGTAATAACTGGTGTAAATATAATAGATAATTTATTATTTTGGACAGATAATTCAACAGAACCCAAAAAAGTAAACATTGATAGATCTAAAGCTGGAACGGAATTAAGTACATCTGACGAAATATCTAACTTTCAACTAGGGCTTGATCCCGATGGTAACGCTATAACATCTAATATTCCAGTATCAAATATATTTGACCATCACACTAAAGTGTTTTGTCAAAATCCAAACAACGTTGGAATAATAGATTATATGGATGTAGGTGACGAACCAGGAGTGAACCCAACCCAACAGCTAGTTCCATCTGAAGGTGGTTGGACTACAAACAGTTATTTAAAAGAAAGACATATAACTACTATACGTAGAGCGCCGAGAACTGCTCCAACATTAGAAATGTATGAAGATGATAGAGATGGATTGAATACATTTAATATAGATTGGGTTCCATGGACTAATCCTGTAATTCAATGTCAAGGAACTTTTGCGGAAATTGGATCAAATGTTATTATAGAAGCTGGTTGGAATGGGAATTTTACTGATTCAGAACTATATAGTGGAGATATTGTTGTTCTAACTCAAACTAATGTAAACACTGATATATTAGAACCTGTAGTAATTAAAGTAAAATTTCAACAATACCAGCAATGGGGACAAGATCCTAATAATCCCTGTGATTGGGTGGTACCAAATACGACGGGTAATGCTATTTTAGCTACAGTATTAAGTATAACTGGTCCACTATCTGCAGAAACGAATCAGTGGGATGTTAGTCTAGAAAAAAGAAAACCTTTATTTGAGTTAGGATTTGGTAGATTTGGTTATAGATATAAATATGAGGATGGAGAATATTCATCTTTCTCCCCATGGTCTGAACTAGCTTTTTTACCGGGAGAGTTTGACTACAAACCTAAAAAAGGTTATAATCTTGGTATGACTAATATAGTTAGAAAATTAATTGTAAAAGGTTTCGTACCAACTAATAGACCATTAGATATGGTGGCTGTTGATATATTATATAAGAAAACTGATTCACCAAATGTATATGTTGTGAAATCAATAAAGAGAGGAGTTGATGATGAATGGGAGTTGTTTGATTTACCTCAAAACTTAGGAAATGATCCGACATACGCGCAATCTGTAACTGGACAACTGCAGATAACATCTGAAATGATTCATAAAGTTTTACCAGCTAATCAAACATTGAGAGCGTGGGATAACGTACCAAGATACGCTCTTGGTCAAGAAATAGTTGGAAATAGATTGGTTTTTGGTAATTACGTACAAGGATATAACTTTCCTGATAAAGTAGAGTTATTACAAAATTTAAATAGTTATTATACTCCAACCCCAGAAAATCCAGAGAAGTCGGTTAAGTCTATTAGAAATTATAAATGGGGAATGGTATTTGGTGACAAGTATGGTAGAGAAACCCCAGTTATAGCTTCGGGTTATACAACTGGATCAAACGCTAGTGATTTTGAAACTGTCACCGGAGATACTATTATTTCAAAATCGTTTGCTCAAACAAAAAATGTTTTTGATCTACAACAAAGTTGGCCTGGATCGGGAGGTGGTCCTCCATCATGGGCTGATTATGTTAAGTACTACGTTAAAGAAACTTCTAATGAGTACTATAATTTGATTTTAGATTACTGGTATTGGGCTGATGAACACGACGCTAACGTTTGGTTATCTTTCCCATCAGCTGATAGGAATAAAGTTGATGAAGAAACTTATTTGATATTAAAAAACAAACACGACACTCAAGAACCTATAGAAGATAAGGCTAGATATAAAATAATAGCAATTGAAAGCGACGCACCAGATTTTATAAAGACGTACGGTAAGAGTTTAGGTAGAGTTGAAATACATAAAGATAATACTGGTGGCGCGGCTGCTGCTTCTGGTGGAACAATGTGGTCATGTGCCCAGGGTTCACTAGATCTTGATAACCCTGCAGGTGAAGGTCCTGAAAACTTAATGAACAGGACACATTTAATAATAAATCGAGATGATTGGCGTAGAGCTATACATTTTTATGTGTCTACTGCTCCAGATGGTTCAGCAGGAGCCTCAGTACCGATAAATATTTTTGGTCGAGAAGTTAAAGGTGGTATAAGAATGAGATTATGTGCTGAAGAAATAGACAGTGCACTAGTAGGTGATCAACAAGTCACAAATAGACTATACTCATCTTATAGAACACTGTATACGTATAATTTGATAGGTGCTGCTGGTGATGGCCCAGACGACGAGTGTGGAGGAGCTGCAGGCTATCCCAACGCTGTTTATGTAGAATGGGATGAAGCTTGGGAGCAAGAAGCACACTTTCAGAGTAGATTCCTTGCTGCTGGTTTAAATATAACAGATCCGTCAAATGCAAATCAACCATTTAAATTATATGTCGAGTTTGAAGAAGTTATCGTTGAAAATAAACCTCAATTTGATGGAAGATTTTTCTGTAAAGTAGAAGTCGATTCAGATTTAAGAAACAACGTGTTGTACACGGCTGGTGAATCAGCTGATTGGAAAGTAATAAGAACTTTTGACGTTAGATATATAGAAACAGCTTACCAGAATGAAGGTGTAGCTGGATCTGGACAATATGCGGCACAATCATATTCACAACTTCTAGGAAGCACATTTAGTTCATTTAGTGGTTGGACAGGTCTCATACCTGGTGCAGGTTTAGGTGACCTAGATCAATACTTTGCGTCATGTGACTTAAAAACACAAACTTGGGAGTTTTGGTATGATTTTATATGGAGTATATCTGGACCTCCCACTGCTCAAGATTCTGGAATAATAGGTAATAGATCTATGTTTTTAGATGGAGCAAATTATAGAGTAAGATGGGAAGCAGGTGGAACTAACCAAGACAACTATGGTAAATCTATAGCAATGGATTATGATCCAGATTGCACAAATTGTGAACCTGGGCATTTAACAAGAATGACATTATCTTATCTTGACGCATTTAACATGCCATTTCCAGGTTCTAATAGTGGAACGTTGTTTAGTGATATGATTGAAGTTGGTACGAGGTTTAGATGGAGTTTAGATGGCGAACAGAAGGTTTATGAAATAGTAAACATAGAAGTACTTGGTGCTAAAAATTTCTCTAATGATTATCCATACTGGGACTCTAGTGGAATACCTGATCTAATAGCTGAGGCACAGGGTGATTGTAGTTACTGTGGATCAGAGGTCCCAGGAGTATCAGGATCACCTGCTTCTTTCACATATAATCCACCAAATAACGTATGTAGACGTCATACTAGACGGATAAGTTTTAGGTATGTTAACATAGAGGGTGTTACCGTATTAACAGAGGGGTTAGATCCTAATGAATTTGATCCAAGAGGACAAATGCCAGTAGATGGACGAGCAGTGGAAGATGAAATGTTAAGAATACAGTTGGTTATGGAACCAGAATCAAACGCTGGATATGGTTCAGAATACACACAAACTGGAGCTTGTTGGGAAACGGAACCCAAAGAAGATGTTGGATTAGATTTATATTATGAAGCTTCTAATGCTGTACCAACAGTATTAAATGAAAATAATATATATGATTATATACCAATAGGAACACAAATTGGTTTGCAATCATATATAAATGGACCGGAGATTCCACTATCAAATATGGATGCAACAGGTTATTCAGTGCCAGTTGACACTGTTTGGGTTGAGCAAATATACTGGGCTGATAGAGTGCCAATACTTAGGATAAGACAAGAAAATCCAGGAGGCGATAATATTAGACATAGATGGAATATTCTACCTGGACACGCAATGTCTTTTCATCATCCAGATGGTACAATAACTAGAAGTGAAGTTTTAAATATATATGCACTATCATTTCCGCAGGTGTTGCCAACTGAAAATTATTGGTTTTACCAAGCACCCATGTACGACGCGTTATTTATTTGGAATCCACCAGCTAACTCTAATCCCGGACAAGCTATATATCACGTACTCGAACCTATAGAAAATACAGTGCCAAATATGACTCAATTTGAAAATATATATTATAGTAATGAAGAGGCAATAGGAACGAAAGTGGTGAATCAAGCGGGACAAACAATTGACTCTGAATCTATTTTACCAAACGCAACTAATATAACAAACTTTTATAATCCTGGAGATACAGTTAATGGAGTACAATTAACTGACGGGGGAATAAGGTTAGATAATGATCCTTTAACTCAAGGTGTTTTAAGTCCTGGTGATGTCGTAGCAATTAATGTTGGATATGAAAGAACAGGATATTACGCTATAGATCCTGAGGTTTGGAAATATCCAATAACACTCGGTTGGCATAATTGTTATTCTTTTGGTAATGGTGTGGAATCAGATAGAATAAGAGATGATTTCAATGCCCCACAAATAGATAATGGAATTAAAGTATCTTCTACTTTTACTGGATATAAAAAGGAAGACAAATCCAGTGGAATGATTTACTCTGGTTTATATAATTCAACTTCAGGAGTAAATGATTTGAATGAGTTTAATATGGCTGAAAAGATTACTAAAGATTTAAATCCAGCATATGGTTCAATTCAAGCTTTAAAAACTAGAGATACTGACATAGTGGTATTAACAGAGGATAAAGTACTAAAGGTTTTAGCAAATAAAGACGCATTATATAATGCTGATGGTAATCCACAATTAACAGCTACAAATAGAGTTCTTGGTACAGCCACGCCATTTTCTGGTGACTATGGTATATCTAAAAATCCAGAGTCACTAGCTTGGGATCAGTTTAGAATATATTTCGCAGACATGCAGAGAGGAGCAGTTCTTAGATTGTCTATGGACGGATTAACTCCAATATCTAATGTTGGAATGAAAACATGGTTTAGAGATAACTTAAAGCAACGTAATTTACTATTGGGTACGTTTGACACTGTTAATGGTGAATATAACTTAACAATGAAAAAAGAATTACCTAACGACAACCCGTTTATTGATAAAACTATTTCTTTCAATGAAGGATCTAAAGGTTGGGTTAGTTTTAAATCATTTATACCTCAATCTGGAAAATCTGTTAGTGGTAAATATTTAACAGCTAAAAACAGTGAGATATATGAACACTACAAGTCAAGGGATCAATATGGAAACACAAAACCATATAATAGTTTCTACACGTATGGTTCAGCAAATTCTAGCATAACTGTAATGTTTAATGCTAACCCCGGTGATATTAAATCTTTTAAAACTATGAACTATGAAGGTTCTCAAGCAAGAATAGTAGAAAATACAGAAGATGAACAATACTATAATTTAACGTCAGAGAGAGGTTGGTGGGTACCAAGAATTTTTACTGATCTAGATCATGGTCAAGTTCCTGAATTTATAAATAAAGAAAATAAATGGTTTAATAGAATATCTGGTATTCTAACGAACCAATATAATTTAGATGAAGATGAATTTACTGTTCAGGGAATAGGTTCACCTAGTTTTGCATTTACTCAAGAACAAATATTAGAGAACGAACCTTTTATATTTGAAGTAGTTGATGATGATTGGGACGATCAAAACCAGGGACAATATATATATGACAACTTCGACGAAGATGAAGGTATAATTTCAGAATAAAAAATAATTATGGCAACAGCATTAGAACATTGTATAATAACAAATCATAAGTCAATTGAATATTGGCAGGATTCCCCCTACCCACCTAACGTACCAGCTGGAACCCACACCCTACCTAATACATTTCTGATAGTTATACAACCAAATAGAAATTTAAGCGGTCCTAATGGGTCGACTAATGGATATTGGGCTGTAGACTCTAGAGATTTCTCTATAAGTGAAGCTCCAACAAATAATACTGGTATAGATATCAGCTTGTTTATGAATAATCTTAGTGGTGCTGCGGGTATTGATAGTCTTGCTAATAATGTTGATGTAAGTGGTGGAACATATACAGCTACAAACGAAGCTATAGGTCTTGGTAATGAAGATAATGGAGAGTTTGTAAGATTAAATCTATTACATAAATCACTTAGTGCAGCGCACGATATTCAACAGTTTTCATTATATATAGATACTCTTGATCTAAGTAGTAATGGTAATACGATTGGATCTATTTTAGCACTTCCAGATAATAACAACTGGTGTGTTTGCTGCGATATTAATCAAAACGGAATAAATCCTGAAAGTTTTACCGAGGGTGGATTTAATGCTGCTAACAATATTATTAGTGGACTTGAGTATTGTGATCAATCGGTTTATCAAAGTTCTGATACGATATTTAATTTATTTCGACATTTAACAACGATACCTCAAAATGCTAATTCTAGAGTAGATAAAGTATATCATTTAGGATCTTCATTAAATATATCTGATAACAGCACGTGGTTCTATAATCAAATACAAAGTTACGCTCCAGCAACAACATGGAACACTGCGGCTAGACAAAACATGTATGAAAAATGGGATCCAGAAGTAGGTTATATTGGTATTTCGAATTGGTTTGATACTCAAAACTTTAACACTGACACTCCTCCAGGGGACAATGTAGTTCTTGTTTGGGTTAGATTAAAAGATAACTTTTCAATGCCACCTGAAGACCATAAAATTAAAATTGACATCAATGGAGATGCTAAGTGGGTTGAAACAAACCCACAAGGAATGCCAGCTTATAGTGATGGGGGATTTAATTTAATTAGTAGTAGTTCTAATAGCGCAACAGAAACAATTACAGCGATAGATAATGCAACTATAACTCAAGAAGTGTTAGATGGTGGTTTCCCAATTAACAATTACAGTTACAATCCTGGAGAAAGAACGGTATATAAAATATCTGGTAAGTTTAAAAAGAATGAACCAACTGTTGTAGCTAAAGTTAAAGTTGAAGCTGGTGATGGAAAGTATTTACCATCATTTCCACGTTTAAATACATACTCTAAATTAAGACATTTAAATGTAGACTCTGAGGACTTTATAAAGTTAGTATTAACTAATGTTGAAAAAACTAATAATAAGAAAACATTATGTGAATATAATTTAGTTTATAATAATTTAAAAGATATCACACATAGTGACGGATTGAGTGCTAACTTAAATCACAAGGCTATAGATATACCTATTAGAACGCACTGTATAGGACAAGTATCTGTTGGTGGAACAATTATTGCAGATAGTGGTGCAGGTAAAATCATAAAAATATCCGGTACACCTGGATCAAGTTTTGCTATTAGTGTTGATGAAAATATTTATGATCTAGAAAATGAAAGCTATAGTGAAGACGGAACTAAAGCGAGAGTTAGACAAAGAGTGTTAGATAAATCCATAATAGATTCTAGAATATCTACAAGTCGTGTTGATGAGTATGGAAATACGAGGAGCATAATTGAAGGTGTTATTGATTCTAGTGGTGGTCACTCGTTTACCCAAAAATTCCCTAGCAGTGTGATTAAGAAAACTAAACTAAATGGAGCTAGAGATGGGGTTAGTTCACTTGTATTAGATGATATAACCGGAATTAAAGTAGGTGATAGAGTTATTATACAAAAAACAGCTGGACACGCTGGAATACCAGATACTAACGCGGTGACAACAGTTTCATCACTAACACCAGCCACCAATACAATAGGTGTATCTTCTTCTGTTACAGCTGCTGATGAAGCTGTTGTTATTTTTAAAAGAAGAAGAACCTATAGTTTAAATTTAATAGAAAATCTTAGTTCACCTTCTTGTACTAATACAATAACTGATTTTGTGTTTGAACAACACTTGGATCCTCTCTTAACACTGAAGGTTTCTACTGCTGGTAGTGCGTATAAAATAAATGGAGGTGGAATGGGTGTTGATTATACTAGCACTTACCTAGGTAAAGCATATAAAACGGCAAATAGTTTGAAAGCTAATAGAAGACATGAGGTATTTTATGATATCACCTATAGCTTAACAGACGCGACAAGTAATTTTGCTACAGTAACATCGCCAGTGTTTGATATAAATAAAAACGCAGTGTATGATGATAGTGGTAATCATATAGAAGGATCTCATTGGTCTAACTCTATTCCTAGTGAAAATGGAGGAACTAGCGTAAATATACAAGTAGTTTCTATTAGTGCTGTGGGTAGTACTAGTTTAACTATTAAAGTTAGATTAGGTATAGCAAAATGGGGATCAGAAGACGTTACAATGGAATTAAACTTAGACAAAATATTAACATTAACATAATATAATATGGCTTCATTATCATTAGGTTTTACGGGAAGTATAAATAACTCTTTACAAGTTGGAGATTTTGTGTTTTATGTAAATGTAGCAGTTGTACAGGGAGTACAAAATACTGACGCCTCTTTTACAAGTAATACCAATACAACGAACGCTGCTGGTAATCAGGCTACACCTGTACTTATTGGGGAGGTACTTGATATTCAAACCAACCCTATCGATTCAAATGCTAACAGCGGTACATTGAGTGATTTTTATGATCCAACAACTAGTTTAACAACACTTGGTATTACCCCAGATTTTATTGTTACTATTACTCAAGTAGCAAATTGGCCAGCTGATGCTAACCAACTACTAGCTAATAATGGGGTTTGTGATGATGGAGATTTTATATTATTTGCTAAAAATAATAAATATAATAAATCTTCTTTAAAAGGATATTACGCTCAAGCAACGTTTTCAAATAACTCAGCTGAAAAAGCTGAACTATTCGCCGCAACTTGTGGTGTAGAAGAAAGTAGTAAATAAACGGTAAAAAATGTAACTATAATAAAGTAAATTAATAACTATGGCGAAAAAAAGAGGATTTAAAATGAAAGGATTCGAACCTTACACTGGGGCTTCACCTATGAAGTGGGATTGGGGTAAGGCGTTAGATAGAGTTCAAACTGGATTAACAGCTGCTGGTATGGTACCCGGTCTTGGTAATTTAGCGGATATGGCTAATGTTGCTGTATCTGGAGGTAGAGCTGCTCACGCGAAACTAACTGGAGATACTGAAGCTGCTAAAAGATTTGCTAAAGAAGGAGCTATAAACGCTGCTGCGGCAGTACCTGGAGCAGGGTTAGCTGTTGGTGGTGCTAAGTTAGCTTCTAAAGGAGTTCAGAAAGGTGCTGAAGTTTTGAAGACGGGTAGTAAAGTAGCTAAGAAAGTTAAAAAAGTTAAAAAAGGAAAAGAGGTTGCAAAAGATGTTAAGAAGGAAATTGAAGATCCAAATAGAGCAAAAACATCAAATTTAGGAGGATACGGTAAAGCGTAAAATAACATACTAATTAATAACAATAAAACAGTTTAAATTATGTCAGTAGGAATGGTAGCGCAAGGAATAGGCGCGATAAGTAAAATAGCTGGAAGTATTGCTGCGAAAAAAAGAGCAAAAGAAGCTCAACGTAAAGCTGAAGCTCAAGAAAGAAAAGCGCAATTCGAAATGAATAGAATGAAAGATATCTATTCTAGCCTAGACACTAGCAATCCTTATTTAAACATGGAAAA
>TARA_R100000700_G_scaffold6130_4_pt1 | contig 11514 bp, 16 predicted proteins | sample TARA_R100000700 | Tara Oceans TARA_R100000700 (sample SAMEA2622810) | marine metagenome | biome: marine biome (ENVO:00000447); feature: marine epipelagic mixed layer (ENVO:xxxxxxxxx); material: "saline water (ENVO:00002010), including plankton (ENVO:xxxxxxxx)" | depth 120 m | reverse complement strand
GACTGATGATGTAAGCGGCGAAGATGCGCGGGTGCAAGCCGTTGCAAACAGTCTTTGGACAGACGAGGTGAAGGCGCAGTACCAAGCAAGTCTACCGGCAGAAGAACCGGCGGCAGAAGAATCTAGCGAGGAATAAGATGATAGAAATAAACACAGTACCAAACGCGCAGACGCTTAACGTCAGCAAGGTAGTTGTTGCCCTTAATTCCGCTCAGGAGTTCGGGATGCAATTTAGCGTAAATGGTTTCGGCAAATACACCGATGCCGAGGGCAATGAAACATGGGGGCAGAACCCTCTCGTTTCGACTCTGCTAAATGTAACTGGGCCAACTTGGGACGCTTGGGGTAGCGACAAAGACGATGCGACCTACATTGGCGACCTAGCTTTGGCCCAGCTTGGGCTGGAACGTGCGCCAGTTGAGGAAGCGCCGGCTGAAGAAGAAGCTGAATGACCAATGTCCTTGACCACGCGGCACTTGAAGGCATAGCGCAGCAGGCAATCGGCCATTATGGCTGGATTGTGCTGGGTGCGTTTGTGGTGTTGCTGTTCAAGGATGTGTTATTCAACTTCGCACAAGGCGTTATCGTTTATTGGGGCAGCAGCTTTGAGAACGATGAAATCTTGTATATCAGCGGAAGGCAGGCGCGAGTCATTAGGCTTGGGATTACATCGACCACGTTTTTCATGACCGACAGGCAGACCAAAATGATCGTCCCAAACGAACAGTTGAAATCGTTAGTCGTTGAGAAAAAATTACCCGCTAATGGTGGCGATGAGTATTTGCCTAAAGGCGACGAAAAAGGCGCGGTGAAAGTTGAAGTGATTAACAAGAAATGAGCAGGACAGACAAAATAACCCTTGCGATATTTGTTGGGGCAATGCTGCTGATTGCTTTTTTGGCCAGCGGTTGCAAGTCGCTACCCGGCAATCTTGAAATCGACACCCCTTTCTTCGACATTGAATATGAAGGCGCAAAAGCAGAATGAATTTAGACGACTTGAAAGTAGCTTTTGCGAGCATTACGGGCCTTGGCAACTGGTTGGTAGACATAGATTTGGTTCTTAAAATCGTATTAAGTGCAGCGTCACTTATTTACATTATACTAAAAATAAAACAACTAATAAAAGATGCTTAAATCAAAAACAACATGGACAGCCATTACTGGCGCAATCGCTGGGATTGCGGGGTATTTTACTGGCGAATTAGAACTAGGTGCTGCTGCGAATGTGGTCATAACTTCGTTACTCGCCTTGTTCTTGAGGCACGGAATCAAGAAAGCGGAAAACTCTAAAGGTTAAGGGTTATGGGTTGGACGGCAATAGCAGAAGCGGATGTGCAGACTCGTATGACGGATACGGAGTTGGCAAAGTACAACTCCATTGGCCTAGCTAGTGGTCAAACAGCATCCGGCGTTCTCACTTCTGTTATTTCTGATGTGACCGAATTAGTTCGCGGTTATATTAAGGGCTGTCCGCGCAATGGTATTGATTCTGTTGCTGGCACCCTGCCTACTGTGCTTCACTCCCCGGCCCTCGACATAATAATTGTTGAGGTCATGAAGCGCGTAGGCGGGGCTGTCACAGATGTTTCTGACGTAAGAATTGCAGCCTACAACTCGGCAATGCAATTCATGGAGAAGGTTTCGGATTGCAGATTTGGGATTCCAAAACCAACAACAGAGGCAACTGAAGCCTATTTTGATGACAAGGGGGGATACGGGTACGATCAACAAATCGCCATAGCGACCGGCAAGGAAATAGTGGATGGCACGGCGCAGGATAAATACACAGAACTCTGATGGCGGTTTATCTCACAGGCATACAAGCGGCATTGCATACCAGATTAGCTGGGCAATCCCCGTTTGTTGCTGCGGTGGTAAATAATGGGGGAGGCTATTCTGGCGGGGCAACTTCATTAACCGTTGATTCCTTACCGGCAGATATAGATAACGGCACAATTTTAACTTTCTCAGGCGGGGCAACATTTACGCTTACCTCAGCAGCATCAGCGGAGGCAACAACCCTGACAGGGACGGGAGGGTTAAGCGATGCAGTAGCAGATAATGAAACTGCCACGGTTGCCTATTCAGCAGGATTAGTAAAAGAGGATGATGACGTACAGAGCAAGATGGAGGAAATGCTTAACCGTGTGCGCGTCATGGCAATCGTGCTTCGTTCTCCCGGCATGAATCGGGTGCTTGAGCGCACGGTTGTTGATTATCTTTGGGAGGTTGATTGCATTGAAAACCCAGCAGTCAATCGCCCAACAAGCGGCACTTATTTTACCGCAGAGGCGGTAGCCGAGTCGGTGTTTGTGCTGCTAAACAATTACCAAATTCCGGTTTCGACTTTAACAGGAACAAATAGTTCCCGCTCAGTAGGAATTACCCGAATGGGCAGGGAGGAACCGGTTGGTAGCTTGGTGAGGTACAAGGTCAATGGCTTTGTGCGGAGCAAATTAAACGAAAACATAACTTAAAATGAGTACAGCAAATTCAACAATAGTAGGCAACGCTACAATATATGGCGTAGACGGCACGGTGCAGAATGGCTCCGTATGGGTTGCAGGAGACAATTATCTTCAAAGCGTAAATCTGAGCGACGACATGGATACAGTCGAAGCGCGTGACATGAAAGGAAACGTGTTCGGCTACAATCTCTATAATTTTCGCAGGACAGCAACTTTTGAAATAATCTTCTACCACGCGTCAGTTGAAGCAACAGCAGCAAGCAAGTGCATTTTGCCGGTTCCCGGCGCGATCATAACAATCGCTCAAGATTCGGAATCGGGAGACAACTTGCCTGCGGTATTAGTTGGAACATGGAACTATATCGGAGGCGGCACCATTGCAGGCAGTAATACTGACTTGATACGGATGACATTGCCGTGCAGTCAGTATAACGCTGATTCCGCTGGCAACCAGATTGCCCTGCAAACATTCACGCACTAATCGCGTGTCCCAAGAGAGTGATTACCTAAAAGCAGTAATACCTCACCAAGCCCGAATCCTCGGACAGCGGTTGAGGCCTTTGACGGTTGGACACATTATGGTGCTGTCGCGGTATGACAGCCCATTTGTCACCGGAGACAGGCAACCGCAGTTCGGGGATTTATGTTTTGCGATATGGGTTTGCAAAAGGAATTGGGCAGAGCTAATGGATGGGCTTCGCAATTCATCTTTCAAGAGAGAGGTGCGATTTCTTGGGCTTGTTGGAAGGTTAAAAAATTGGCGCAAGGGCATAATCGTTTTTGTGGATTATATGGGGCAAGCATTAAAACAACCTAACTTGTTTTTCAATAAAGTTGACGGAGCAAAGCCAACCTCAATGACTAATTTGCACTATATGAAAATCGTGTTGATGAGTAAACTTTTTAAGACAAAAGAGCAGGCAATGGATACCCCTTTTGGGGAAGCGGTTTTTGATATTGCAGCGTTAGGGGAAGGGGAAGGGGCTTGCGGGTTTACCACAGATGCCGACATATTAGCGGGAGAGGTTGCGCGCAGGCAGCACGAAAGGCGACAGCAGGAAAATGGCAAACGAAATTAAATTTGTATTTGTTGGCGATACAGCCGATTACGATAAAGCGGTTAATGACGTAATCAAAAAGGCAAACAAAGCCAAGGAAGTAGACAAGGAGGCCAACAGGGTAAGAAAACAGGCTGTTAATCTCGAAAAGCTACTAAAGGAAGAATATCACGGGGCGGCAAAAAATGCGGGGTCGCTTAAAGACATCACTAAAAAACTAGCTGATGAAGAAGGCAAGCGGCTCAAAATAGCAAAGCAATTGTCTGACGAGGCTTTAACACAAAAACAAAGGCAAGGGCTGCTTGTTGACATGGCAAAATCGCAAGCGAGATCGTCAGGGTTGAGAAAAGCAGGGCTTGTCGGGCTGGGTAAATTAGCCGCAACTACAATCGTTGGAGCGTTAGCGGCGGGGTCTGCTGCGGCAATACAAGGCACAATTAGTGCAATAGGCGAAGCGGATGCCAGAAGAAGCGGGGCGTTGCAAGCAGGGCAAACCATTGAGCAATTTCAAACTGCTCAATTTGCCAAAAGCATAAAGCGCGACCCAAAAGAAATTGGCGAAGCACTCGATTCGCTTGGGGTTATTATTGATGCTGACCTAAACAGAAAACTTACAGAGTCGGGCGATAAGTTTCGAATTGTCACTACTATTGTAAAAAACAAACTGATTCCAATGTTTACATTGGTTGCAGAAAAACTTGGAGAGTTTGCAATAGACATTGGGGCTATTATTGAAACTATTGCACAGCAAGGGGTAGGGAAAACAGCAAAACAAGCAGGCACGGCAGCAGCAACAAATCCAATGCTTTTCCTTCCGGGGGCGGTTTTGAAGAAAATCGCAGATTCTAAAAATCCGGGGTGGGATGCTGAAGACAACTTTTGGGATGTGTTTGCAAGGAATCGTGCAGCAATGCAGGAAAGGGTTAATGAAATTTTAGGTGCGCCAGAAACAGCAGGTAAACAGGCATCTGCAATGAGAATCTTTTCCGACAGCCTCTCAAGAATTGGATTGTTCAAATCGGGAGCAGATAGCCAAAGGCAAATTCAAAAGGCTAGTTTGGGGGAGTTAAAACAAATTAACAGACAAACCAGAGGGCTGAAAGAAACAGTTAGGGACGCATAAAATGGCTAACAATACTTTTGTAGGATTTCCACACGGGCAAGGCGATACGGGCATAGATGCTGCCGATGTTGTTAAAGAAATACAGCCCCTTACAAGCTGGAACAGGGATGGGGGCTACACCGTTACTCGCAGATGGCGCGGCCCGATTGATGCGTTAAAAAACTTTAGCGATGGCGGGGCATCTAATGCTGATTATGCTGGAACACATTTTACCGGAACAAGTGGCATATTATTAGGGGGAGCAGGCAGGGATGGAGCCGTTACAACAGAGCTTGAACGTGATGAAGGAGGGCAGACAGGTACATTTAGTGCAACATGGGTAACGTCAAGCATAACGAGCGCATTAGGCAACCCCGGCGCAGCAGGAAGAACCGGAACAAGCGGAGATCAATACCAAGAAAGCAGTTTGTGGTTTCTTGATGGTAATGATTTAGAAAAGAACATATTAGAATGTCCCGAAATGGCTATAATTGTTGCAGACGTAAGCACCGCTCAACAAAAAGGATTTGCTGGAAGGGTGCAGGATGCTGTTGACCTTTACAGGGCAAGGCAAGATAAGCATGGAAATGCTCTTTCAAATCCTTTTGAAACTGCCTTCGACATTGAAAATTACTTTGATACATCCGCTGCGCCGTGGACAGATTTAACAACGGCAAACAAGGATAAGTTAAAAACGATTTGCGATGAAATGCTGAAAGGGGTTGAGGCGTTTACGGTAAGCCAATATGTGCTCAGAAATACCATTACGACGCAATATACATCAGAGGTTGCTGCTCAAGTGCTTGTTCCTTATTATGGCAATGTTAACCAAATTTGGAGTACCTCAGATATTACTACGGCAATGGCAGCACAAACCCGCCCGATTGACCCGCCGACATCAACCGTAGCAAATACGCTTCCTTTGCTGGGGGTGCTTGGGACAATTTTTTCAACGTCCAAATGGCTTTACAGAACCCCCGATGTTCAGCAACTTGGCAACGGCAAATGGCAGATTACAAGGGAATGGTGGGAAACCACAGATTTCTCAACTGTACTTTATACTGAAAAGCCATGATACACCATTTTACACCTCAAACCGGGACAGGGCGTAAATCTCAGGCAATACGAGAGTTGCAAAACGCTGTTAGAAAAATAACACCAAGGTCAGGGGCAAACGTCACAACTCGCGGGACACAAATAAGAGGCAGGAAAGGCGCAGGAACAAGTGGGCCAGCAACTCAAGTTGTGTCGCGATGGCTGTAAATTACACAACAGCAGAAACTGTAAATGTTGATGAAGGTGTTTATTCAGCAGATTACAACAAGCTTGCCCTAGCATTTAACGACAGGCTCAAGAACGGAGTAGCCGACCCAACGTGGAGGCTGCTTTGGTACGCACATTCATTAGTTCGGGGGATGCGTAACCCCAACGGATTCAATTATGCGCCAGAAGATGAATGGTGGAAGGTTTACGCGCACATTAAAGAAGCGTCCGGCATTAAGTGGCCTACTGCGGCAGCAGGAGAACCGGAAGGCGTTAATGTGGCTAATCCTCTCGGTGCTTTTATTTATGGTCTCGCGCCAGATGTTGACAACGAAGAAGGCCGAATCAATGGCACCGGCCAATTTGATCCTGCCGGGACGACATTAAGCATCGCCCCAACAGGGGTTCCGTTGTTTATCAATGACGGAGGCACATTACGCGCTCCGGCGAACATTACTGATTACTGGGAACTGGCCAAGTATCAGCGCGGTGCAGTTGCTTCTGACTTATCAGATTATTCCGCGAGCAACGCAATCAAAGCCTCGCAGGAACACGGGTTAATCAATTACCCCAACCAACATTTCTTTCTTAAAAATTACGGAGGCTTTTTGCCTTCCCCTAAATTGGATTCCAGCAACCCCACTTGCGGGGATGGGTACACGCCAAATTACGACCTTAAATTTACCAACCTAGTCGGCGGCAGCGACAAGACATACGACACTTGCCCCCCGACAGGCGTGATGTTTTATTTTGAGGGATTCACTTCTTACAAGGTTGTCAAATGGAATGGCTCAACTGAAAGCCTGCCATTGACTGATTACATTGAAGGCCCGTACGAGGATAATGCTTACCTTCGCCGGTACAAGGGGCAGCAATTAAACGAGGCGATGAATTGGTTTGCGATGGAATATCGCGCCAATGAAACAGAGCGAGAAGCTGCCGACATGAATCGGTACAGCAAAGGCTTTCAATTTCAAGATTTCCTTACACGCCAATATGCACTTGCCCCAGCATACGGCACGGTCACAACGGGAAGCATTGCGGCAGTTTATCCTACGTTTGATATTGCTGGGCCACAATCTGCAAATGCTTATTTGCCGGTCACAACTTCTGGCACTTATTCTGGCGGCACCTACTACACGGTTTCTGCAAAATTTACGTTTGCTGGTTACTTTGCAAAAATCACAGGAGCAGGGACAGGCGATGCGGTGGTTGATGTTATTGATGCCTCAAGCGGCTCAGATGTTGTAATTGATTCATTTACAATCACAGCAGGCGGTACTGATAAAAAATTACGATATTTCCCAAGCGCATATAACGAGGCAAAGATTCGTTTTCAGTTAAGGGAAAATTTGCCTTCCGGCATTGGCGTAAACATTGAATGCGCCATGCTGTTAGAATACAAGCCGACCATTTACGATTCGTATGTTTGCTTGAGGCTTGGCAGCACAGATGGGCCTCTTACAACTACCTATGACAAAAGCGGGTACACGTTTAGCGACCCCAAACAGATAAGCGACAACCTTTTAGATTACGGCTGTATCATTCGGAGCGTTGCCGGAGTGCCAACAAATACCGGGGAAATAAATGAAAACCCTGTTTATGAATCAGCGCGTAGGTTAATCCAAAACAACCTTCGTATGGCAGAACGGCAAAGCCTTGTTGGCTACGAGGTTATCGGAGGCAAGAGCTATTTGCATTTTAAGCGTTTCGCCCGTGGACAGTATTCTGGCGACCTTGATGTATTTGATGGAATAGCCCCGCCAGATGACAATGTTGCGAGTGGCGATTTAATTGAGGGGGAGCAATACCAAGTATGGAGCACGCTGGGAACTGGAACACTTACCTACGACGGCACAACATACAACCCCATTACAAGCGGAGGGCATAGCGGAGGGGAACAGGCAGGCACCTTTTTTACTGCGACAGGCGTTAAAACTTTTACCGTGTCTGGCGATGCTGTTTTGAAGGTACGGAATGGGATTCGTTCTTCCCCGATAAAAGATAACCGAGAAGATCGTTTTCGCGGTCAGACAAATGAATGGCTGTCACAAATGACTACGGCAGTTTACAAACTGTCAGATAGCAGCATTTACAAGCCAGATTCATACGCTGACATTATGGGGTTTTTGACTGACCGATGCGGACTGCTTTCCTGCGCTTGGTCGAAGATGAGTGGCTGCACGGGGTTTTCCGCTCAAAGCGAAGTCAATGCTCATGTGAATTACGGGAGCAAAATGTCATTAAGGCCAGAGAACCCAACAGGCTACCGCTACATATTGGACAGCCACGGGCCAAGCTCAGGAACATCTCAGGTCAACGACATGATTAACACCAAGAACCAAGCGAGTGCTGAGAGTGGAGATATTGACCATTACAAAAGCTGTCAAATTTACAGGCCGGACTATGAGCTTGAAGCCGTTTACATTGACCCTTCAACATATTACACAGATACAGATTACAATGTTATCGTTAAGTTTAGCGGCAGACTAGACAATGAAACGGCCCCATCAACCATCAGTAACACAAGCACAAGTTGGTATGCCTCATTTACTGGTAGCTACGTTCCTACTCGGCGCACCGACGAGAATGCTGTTCTTGAATATCTGTACCACATTGCTAGTTACGCTTCCGGCTCAATTAGCGATTACAACTGCATTCAAAAAATTGGAGACATTGCATACGATGCAAATGCGGCAAGCGGATATTATGGCAATGACTTCCACGGCAACTGTTATCCTCGCTTTTATTTCTCCAAACAAGTACGCCATGTTTGGAATGATACTAATGCTACATACGACGCTGCTGATTCGCTGACAACAGTTGATGAAATGCTCTACATGGAGTTTGTGCTTCAAGCCATAAGCTCCGGCTTTATTGATAAAGAAAGTTCCTTGCAGTTAAGTTGCACCGACGGCAACAGGCTTTACGATTACACGTTTCCGAATCTTTGTTACCAAGCCTTAAAACTTTCAAAAGCAGACCTTGCGTACAAATCGGTTACAAGGGCAACCAATACATTTACATGGGATGCTGCCCCCAACACGCTCTACACTCTGGTTGGCATTGACGGTTCTGGCAATGAAACGGTAATTGCAAACTCAGCAACTTCCCCGCATACCCAAACAGGGGTCGCAACCTTTACGTCATACCGTGCATACGCGAATGCAAACAACGAAGGGGACAGGACTGTAATTGATTACACTTTGACGACCTCTGGCAGCAATGATGTAATTACGTTTACTGAAGATCGCGCTACTAATGTGCGTTATTGGTTGCTTGGCAGAGTGAAGTCTAGTCCGCTTACAAGCGCAAACGCTAATCCGTGGGCATATTGGACAGGGTCAAGTTGGTCGTTATCAGAATCAAATGCTGATGACGTTTCTTCTCCGGTAACAGTTGGCTTTCCTAAAGATGAATACCGAGTTGAAGCAATAGCTTATGGCCGTAAACGATGGTTTGAATTTTTGCCGCCTACCTTAAGGCCTGACAACGCGCAGGGATTTGGGCCAATGCCAAACACCAACCTGTATGCCCGTATTTTCAACAACGTCTGCAACGCAGTTAATTTATTAACAAGAGCGCGTATTGATATACCAACTACTTTGCAAGCCAGAAACAAAGGCATTCAATACTGGGTAACTGACGCTGGGGTGCAATTTCAGAGCAACACAGGCTCAGGGGCAATTACGATTGATGCACCATTTGACAATGGTTGCTCAGAAGGGGGAATCCGCACAGCGTCGCCAGTTGGAGGGGATGACCCCGGCGACCCCCCCAACGAAGGTTGGCACATAAATGGGTTTGCTTCTGGTGCTTATTCCGAAGCAACAAAGCCAACAAATGTATCAGATGGGGCAGACGGCACGTGGGGCGACTATTCTTCAACTAGCCCGCCAATGGCAGAAGCTAATACACAGATAGCGGTATTGACTTCTGATTGCTCTGCTGGAGGGTCGTTAACCGGGGCATATATTAGTGGGGCAAGCAACGTAACAATTGAATCAAACAGGACGAACGTACAATTCAGAGTTAAAGAGGAAAATGCAAAGTATGCGTTGCCGGTCGGAATACGAGACCAGTTTTTGAACAACCCCGGGATTATTGGGTATCTGGAATATGATGTTAGGCTTTGGAACAAAGACAGCAGCGGAACTGTTCCAGCGTGCATACTTTCTCCAATTACCGCAGACAAGTACGCTTCTAGCGATGTAACCCGTTACGAGTGCGTAATCCTTGAAGGAGAAACGCAAATGACTATAAATGTCAAAGACTCGCCTTTGTTTGGAAAGTTTTCTGCTGCCTCAAATGATTTTTATTATATGCAAAGAGATAACAGCGGCGTAGCAGTTTATTGTGCCAATTTAGCGCACATCACTAGCACGTTTCGAGTCTATGAAACAGCGTCGCAGTTTATCCGCATTCCTTTAGTAACCCGAAGCTATCCCGCCAGCACTTACTAATGTCTGCGTCATTATCAGTTAACACGACAAACCTGCAATATGCAGTTTTAACGATTGATGGGGGAGGCTCAAAGCCTGCATCAATTTGGAAGTACCGCATTTTCCGAAAAGAAAACTCACAAGCTGATTCATTTTATTATGAACTAGGGGAAACAGACACAACATCGTACACAGACCATCCCCGGCCAAGGAATTTAGCAGGCGCACAAATTTCATGGGCATACAGAGTAAAGGCTTATGTTTTTGGCTCCGGTTGGTCAACCGGCACAAGCCGCACAGTAACAGGCGTGACCATAGCTGCCGTAACGGATTCTGAAATCCAAAGCAGCGGGGTATTAGGGGCAGCTACAAGCGCAGGAACTTTCAGTAATACCTACCTAGCCCAAGCTGAGTCAAAGCCAACAGGCAGCACCAACCTAGACCAAGAATCATGGGTGATTTGCGAAATACTACCTCTGACGGTTTCATCAGCGTAGACATTGACAACACGCCGCTTGTCTGGCCTGCCCGTAATGAGCCAGAAATGCCCTCTAAAGGGCAGATGATTAAGAATGCCGCTGGCTCATTTGCCCGGAACTTAAAATCGCTTGCAGAGGGGAATCCGATAAATGCTAACCCCGATGTTATTGCTGAGCGCAGGGGGATTTGTGACAGTTGCGAATACATGGCAAATAATCGATGCGGCAAGTGCGGTTGCTGGCTTCAATACAAGACTGCGTTACGCGCAGAAAAATGTCCGATTGAAAAATGGGGATAATTAAACTAATTGGGACAATCAATGCAATGGCCCATGCGGTTCCAGAAATCGCAGACCTTTGCGAAACCTTGGTTAAAGTGGCAAAAGAATATGAAGCACAACACAAAGAAAGCAGCGCACGGGATAGGTGGCGCGATAAAAATGCTGCCATTGATGCTGCCATTGCTGGCGTGCAGTTGCATGAGTCCGAAACTCAACAACACGGACAGGCTGATAAATCACCGCGAGTTCAAATCTGCGGTCATTGCGGCACCGAACTTCGTTGAGGATGCCCTCAAGACAATTGCCGATTTAGAACGGGATATTGAATCGCAATAATTGAGTTGACAAAAAATGCAACTACGTTAATTTGCCGCTTCCAGTTAAGTGTTCTTTTTGGGGTTCGGTTGCGTCACAGCCGG
>TARA_R100000700_G_scaffold8662_1_pt1 | contig 11583 bp, 8 predicted proteins | sample TARA_R100000700 | Tara Oceans TARA_R100000700 (sample SAMEA2622810) | marine metagenome | biome: marine biome (ENVO:00000447); feature: marine epipelagic mixed layer (ENVO:xxxxxxxxx); material: "saline water (ENVO:00002010), including plankton (ENVO:xxxxxxxx)" | depth 120 m | reverse complement strand
ACAGGTAAAGCTGAATTTGAAGATGATGTTTCAGTAAGTGGTAATAGTAACTTTGGTGGAACTGTAACTATAGGAGGAGCAGTAAGTCTTGCTTCTACATTAAGTGTAGGAGGTGCTGCAAACTTTTTAAGCACTGTAACTATTGCTGGTAATAATGTACAAGCAGCAAATGCTAGAGTATGTGCTAGTGCTTACTATGGTGATGGATCTAACTTATCTGGTGTTACAACATCTATAGAAGGTGATGTATCTGTAAGTGCTTTAACAGTTGGTGGTGAAATATCTGTATCAGGTGGACGTATAACAATTAAAACAAGTGCATCTGATCCTGCTAATATTAGATTTTATTGTGAATCAAATAATGCTCATTATGCAGAATTAAGATCTCCACCTCATGCTTCTTATGCTGGTAATATAACAATTACTCTTCCTAATACAACTGTTACTCTTGTAGGAACATCTACAACTAATACTCTTATTAATAAAACATTTGGAGATAAAGTAGAGTTTGATAGTGATATATGTGTAAGTGGTAATTCTAATTTAGTTGGTAATGTATCAGTAGGAGGAACATTTTTAGCTACTGGTAAAGGTGAATTTGAAGATGACGTATCAGTATCAGGTGCATTAGTTGTAGGAGGTGCTTCTCAACTTAATAGTACTGTTACTGTAGCAGGAGCAGCTATATTTGAAGACAGTGTATCAGTTTCTGGAAATATAGATGTAGCAGGTAATGTTTCTATAGGTGGTACATTATTTACCACAGGTAATACTACATTTGATGGTAATGTTTCAGTAAGTGGTAATGTTAATATTGGAGGAACAACAACAATAGGTGGTGCAGTAAGTCTTGGTTCTACTCTAAACATTACAGGAAATACATCTGTAGGTGGTACATTCTTAGCTACAGGCAAAGCAGAGTTTGAAGATGACGTATCTGTAAGTGGAGCATTAATTGTAGGAGGAACTACAACTATAGCAGGAGCTACACATCTACAAAGTACTGTTTCTATTAATGATGTTTTAACTCTTAATAATAATCTTGATATGCAAGATAATGATAAAATATTATTAGGAACTGGAGATGATCTTGCACTATATTGGGATGGCACTGATGGTCATATTGAAGCAGGAGGTACTTTAAATATTGACGGTAGTGGTGAAACATTAGCTAAATTTATAGATGATGGGGCTGTTGAACTTTATCATAATAATTCTAAAAAATTAGAAACTACCAGTGATGGTGTAACACTTACTGGTAATATTGTTCTTGGAACATCAAATGCTGGTATTTATCTTGGTGTTACTTCTGCAACAGCAGCTAATCTTTTAGATGACTATGAAGAAGGAAATTTTACTCCTACTTTATTTGGATCAACTACTGGAACAGGTTCTACTGGATCAGCTACTGGAACAGGTAAGTATAGAAAAGTAGGTTCAATATGTACTATTCAAGTATATTTTAGTAATGTAACTTTATCTAGTCAATCAGGACAACTATCTTTTGGAGCTTTACCTTTTGATTCTGTAGGAGCTTATGGAGTAGGTGCTCCAATGATGTATGGTGTAGACTTTCCAGCTAACTCTTATGTTGTAGGATATATTTCTGGAACAGCAGTTGGTATGTATAGTGTTACTGATAATGCAGCTTGGGGTCAAGTAGCAGTAGAAAATCAATCAGGATTATATTTAACACATGCTTTTACTTATATAACAACTTAGGAAAATATTATGGCACTTACAGAAGAAACAGTTGTAGATAGAATTGAAGTTATTGAAGATGGTTCACTTCAAATACGAATAGCTAATGTAATAAAACGAGATGGAACTGAAATTTCTCGTGAGTATTTTCGTCATGTTATTCATCCTAGTACAAAAACTGGAGGTAGTTGGGGTGATACTAATATTAGTGGAGAGCAACAACGTGTTCAAAATGTTGCTAATGCAGTTTGGACAAGTGATGTAAAAACTAATTATCAAAATAAAATGGATGCACAAGCAGCAGCATAAAGGAAAATAAAATGTCTAGTACTTTTACCACTAACCTAAGACTTAATAAACAAGGTGATGGAGACAATCCTAATAGTTGGGGACAAGTTCTTAATAATGGTGTTATAAGTCTTGTTGATGATGCAGTTGCTGGTTATACAACTATATCAGTAGGAACAACAGCTACTGTTACATTAACAGAAAATCAAGGTAGTGGTGATCAAGCTCGTTCTGCATTTCTTGAAATTAAAGGAAGTGTTGGTGGATCACATAGTATAATTAATGTTCTTATACCTAATAATTCTAAAAGTTATGTAGTGCGTAACTCTGTATCTTATGCCTCTGCTGGTGCAGATGTTATATTAAAAGTAGCTGGTAATACTGGTGTTACAATAAGACCAACAGAAAATCAATTTGTAATTACTAATGGAACAAGTGTTTTTAATGTTGCTCCAACAGAATTTAGTTCTTTAACTGTAACTGGTGCAGCTACATTTGAATCTACTGTAACTGTAGAAGGAAATGGTACATTTAAAGGTCAGGTATCTACTAATAGTGATATGGCAGTAGGTGGTAATTTTGCAGTAAGTGGAGGATCTACTTTTAGTGGTACAGTTACAATAGCAGGTGCTAATGTACAAGCAGCAAATGCTAAAGTTTGTGCCTCTGCTTTTCATGGTGATGGTTCTAATTTAACTGGTATTGTTGCTATGCCTACTGGTGCGGTTGTGCCTTTTGGCGGTTCTTCTGCTCCTACTGGATTTTTACTATGTGCTGGTCAAGCAGTAAGTCGTTCTACATACTCTGCATTATTTGGTGTTATAAGCACAACTTATGGTGCAGGTGATGAATCATCTACTTTTAATATACCTGATTTACGTGGTCGTGTTGTTGCTGGTCAAGATGATATGGGTGGATCAAGTGCTGATAGATTAACAGGACTAACAGGTGGTGTTGATGGTGACACACTTGCTGCAACTGGTGGTGCTGAGACACATGTTCTAACTACTGCTCAACTTGCTACACATACTCATGGTGCTACTAAATTTTATAATTCTGACCCCGGTCTTACTAATACTAGATTTAGTCTTGTTACTGAACAAACTGATAGAGAAGATTCATTTCCCGGTTATCAGACAACCACAGGAGATACTAATAATATTATTAGCACTACTGGTAGTGGATCAGCACATAATAACGTACAACCAACAATTATTCTAAACTATATTATTAAGATTTAATATGGCAGAGTTAAAAACATTTAAACTAGCTCCGGGTTTTCATAGAGAATCTACCCAATATGCAGAAGAGGGTAAATGGTTTGATGGAAATCGTGTTAGGTTTCGTGAAGGTAAACCTGAAAATATGCGAGGCTATGAAACAAGAGCAGAGGGTGCAACATTTGATGGATCAGCTAGAGCATTACTAGCATGGAAACCTGCTGATAATATTTCTACTGCAATATTTGGTACACCTGAAAAACTTTATATTCATGAGGGTGATGAGTTATATGATGTAACACCAATAACAGAAAAAGCTACATTAACAAACTGTTTTGGTACAAGTTCAGGTTCTACTAGAGTTTGTTGTTCTGATGCAGGGCATGGTAGAGCAGTTGGAGATTATGTTTTATTTACATCTTCAGCAGCATTTAATAATGTAAGTTTGCAAGGTAATACTTATGAAATTGTATCTATTGAAAGTGCAAATGTTTTTGCGATTACTGTAACTAATGCCGCTAATGCAACTGGTAGTGATGTAGGAAGTGCAACATTTAATTATTATATACCAACAGGTAACTCTGTTGCAGCCGCAGGTTTAGGTTATAGTGCTGCTAAGTATCAAGCTACAGTATGTGCTTCACAAACAAGAGCATGGAATCAACCTGCATCAGCTAGTGCTAGTGGTTTATTTTTAGATATATCACAATGGAGTTTTGATAATTGGGGTGATGATGTTGTAGCTAATAGAAAAGGTGGTGGATTATTTTATTATGATTCTGATGCAAGTACAGAACCAACAAGAGCAACGTCTGTTACAACATCACCTGTAAGTACAAACTCTATTATTGTATCACCTAACGATAGACATCTTATATGTCTTGGTACAAATAGATTTGAAGCTACTGCTACAGTTAGTGGTGCATTTGATCCTATGCTTGTTCGTTGGTCTGATCAAGATGATAGAAATGAATGGAATCCAACTGCTGCTACAGATGCTGGTGAGGTTGTATTAACAGATGGAACTAGAATAGTTGGTGCTGTTCGTGCAAGAAATGCTATTAATATTTGGACAGATAATGCTCTTTGGCTTATGCAGTTTGTTGGTGGTAACTTTGTATTTAAGTTTCAACAAGTAGGAACTAACTGTGGACTAATAGGACAACATGCAGCTATAGATTATAATGGTACTACATATTGGATGGGTTATGATAATTTTTATGTTCATGCTGGTGCAGTGCAAATTTTAGATTGTACAGTACGTAGATTTATATTTGATGATCTTAATACATCTTACTATGATAAAGTTTATTGTGGTATTAATTCTGAGTTTAGAGAAATTATTTGGTTGTATGTTTCTAATGGTAATACAGAGTGTAATAAATATGTTATCTATAATCCAGAAGAAAAGTATTGGGTATATGGTGATATGATTTTTACTACGTTCACTGATCGTTCTGTATTTGGAAATACAATAACAACTGGTGTAACTGTAGCTGGTAATAATATTTATGATAATGAACCACCATCTGTATTTACAGGTAGCGGAGAAACATTATCATCTTTTGTAGAGTCTGGTGACTTTGATATTAATGATGGTAATCAAGTTATGTTTATGAATAAGATTGTACCTGACTATGATTTATCAGGAGGTCAAATTAAATTTAAAATTATAACAAAGAAATATCCTGAAAGTACAGAAGAAACAGAAAAAGAATTTAATATATTTGATAATACAGAAAAAATTAATATAAGAGCTAGAGGAAGGCAAGCTAAAATTAGGGTATCTTGTGGATCAAATAATGCTAGTTGGAGATGGGGATCAGTAAGAATAGCAGTACAAGGTGATGGTGAAAGATAATGACAACATATCCTATTTTACCTTTTGCACTAACAAATGAAGACTTGGTAGATATGTATAACCAAGTACGAACATGGGGAGATGTTTTAGTTCAAGAGTTAGATGCAAGAGATTTAGATATAGATAATGCGGCAGCATCTACTGTGTTTACTGTAACAACAGTAACTCAAATAGGTAGGCCACAAAAAGGTGACATAGCATACTCTGTAAGTTCAGGTAAATTTAAAGGATATGTTAGTCTTGGTACAGAAACTTCATGGCAGAATTTAAACTAATGTCTAAATTAACAGATCATATAAACCTTATTAATAATAGTACTTTATTAAGTAATTTAAATACTGGACAAGCTATTGATCCTAATAGATATAGACTTGATCAAAAACAAAAATTTGTAAAAATGAAGAAATTGAGTTATAATAGTATGAAAGAAAATTTCATTAAAGGTGGTTTAAATGAGTCTTAATTTTGAAGAAATGAAAGATCTTTTTCGTAAAGGTGTCTTTGATGAAATGGTTCAAAGAGCTTTAGGTCCAGATGCTGCTGAAAAAATTAGTGAAATTGCAGAGACTCAAACTGACTTACCTACTTTACAAGAAGGAATAAGTTCATTACAAAATAATATGGATGTTAGTAATCTTAGTCAAATGCCTAGAGATGTAATGTCAAATCAAAGTCAAAGACCTATGAATGTTGCATTCTCTGACCCTGAACGAGCTGTTCGTGTAAAAAAGGCTATAAAATCTTTAAATTCTGAGTCTCCTTTAGATAGACTTGCTATGATGCGTATGCAACAACAACCTACTATGCAAGCAAAGGCTGGCACAGAAGGAATGACTATGAGTTTTGGTAGTGGGCCTGTTCCCGGTGAAGGACATGGTATGCAAGATAATATACAAATGCCTATAGTTGAAAAAGGTAATAAGGTAGCAACTCTTGCTGTAAGTCCTGATGAATATATTGTAGATGCACATACAATGTCTGCTCTTGGTAATGGTAGTGCAGATGCAGGTGCAGACGTAATGGATAAAGTAGTAAAAGAAATTAGACAAAAAGCTTTTGGTACAACTAAACAACCAGAGCAAATAAATGGATTAGCTTCATTAAGATCAGCGATAGGATAGTAATATGTTAGATTTTATATTTGGTAGAACTAAAACAAGCCCTACATCAACTGTAAGGACAACTTCTAAATTACCTGAAGAGATTGCACCTTATGTAAAAGAGGTTTTAAAAGAAGCTCAAGAACAATATGCTAAAGATATTAAAGATCCCTATTTACCATATACAGGAGAAACTATTGCTCCTCGTGATGAATTGGAACTACAAGCTATTGAAAAACAAAAAGGTTTAGTTGGTGTACAAGATCCTTTTCGTAAAGAAGCTGAAGAAATAATAAGAGGAATACCTACTGAATTTACAGCAGAGACTGCTCAAAAATTTATGAGTCCATTTCAACAAGCAGTAGTTGATCTTGAAAAACAAAAATCTCAAGAAGATTTTGAACAAAGAATATTACCAGCATTTGAAAAACAAGCTATAGATGCTGGAGGGTTATCTGGTCTTGGTAGTCGTGCTGGTGTTACGGCTGCATTACTAGGTGAAGCACAGGCTGAACGTCTTGGAGAAATACAAACTAGAGGATCACAAAAAGCTTATGAAGATGCACTAAAACAATTTACTTTAGCAGGTGAGCTTGGTAGACAAAGGGCTTCTGATTTAGAAAGAATAGGCTTAGATAAATTTAATATTGGTATTGCTGAATCTGGATTATTACAAGGTTTAGGTCAAGCTGAAAGAGATGAATCTCAAAAATTATTAGATAAAGATTTTTCTGACTTTTTAGAAGAAAAAGAATTTCCTAAACAAGCTCTTGCTCAATATTCTAGTTTTGTTTATGGTAATCCATTTTTAAGAAAACCTGATACAACAGAAACCACTACTGGTAGAGGTCGTGCTCCAATAGGATCTCAATTACTTTCTGCTGGTCTTTCTGGTTTAAATCTTTATGGTCGAGGAACTAAAGGATTTACTGAAGATTTTGGATTTAAAAATATATTTAGATCTAAAAAAGGTGGTCAAATTAATAAAGGATTAAGAAGTTTACCTGTTGTTAATAGACAAGGAGGTGGAGGAATATCTATGGGTATTGATCCATATCTAACTCCCGGTAGTTTGTCTACTCAAGCAAGAGAATTAGAAAGTGCAGGTGAGACTAATCTTGAATCAGGTGTTCCTTTACCAAAAACTATACTAGCTACTACTTTTCTTAATAAAGCTAAACAAGATAAAATAAGAGCTACTAATGCTGCAATAAATGCTTCAGCAAGGGCAGCAAGAAGTGAAATGGCAAGACAAAAAGCAGAACAAAATATAGCTATGAGAGATAGTTTTGAAAACCAACTTATGGAAAAATTAAGAGTATCAGAAGATAAACCATTTAATGAGACTTATGGAGGAAAGTTACTATCAAAAGTAGCACAAAGACTTGTAGATCCAAAGACTCAAGATAGAGGTATTTTAGCTAACTTTGTTGGTGCTGATAAAGAGGCAGGAGAAGAAGTTATAGCAGAGAAAAAAGAAAAAGAAAAGAGAGATATAGCTAAACTTAAAGCTGGTGTTGATGTAGCTCAAAAAAAGGTAAATAGGCCCGGTCAACAAAAACTAGCTGCACTTGAAGTTAAAAAACTTGAAAAAGAGATAGGTAAGATAGGTAAGCTTGATAATGAAAAAATAATGGATATAATGGCTGATAAAAATAAGTATGAACAAATTAAAAAGAGTTATTTAAATATAGCAAAGATTATTCCAATAAATGATCTTGAAGAAGCTTTTAAAGATGAATTAGATAAATCAGGTATAAATTTAAAAGATGTTACTCAAAGCCCAGATAAGAAAACTGCTAATTTTTTAGTATCTAGAGCTTTAGAATATACTGCTAGAGGTAACACTTTTGATCAATCAATGAAGGCAGCTATTAGAGATGCAATTAAAGAAAAAATCTCACTTGAAGAAAGTTTTTTTTAGTTAAGAGTGTATAAGTAATAATATGGCTGAACAAGATACTTTAAATTCATCCTCTTTAGATTCTTTAGGATTACCTGTTTTAGATAGTGGTTCTTCTGTAGATTCTTTAGGATTACCTACTCTAGACAGTAGTTCTTCTGTAGATTCTTTAGGATTACCTGTTTTAGGTGATAGCTTATCTGTAGATAAACCTATAACTACAGCTACTACTTCTCTTAAACGTAGATCAGTTAGTGATCCAGACTCTTTTGGTAATGTTTTATCTAGATCATTTAATGAAAGTTATAATTCTTTTTTAGATTTTACTGGTGTTCTTGGTAGACAAATAAACAGTGAAAGTTTAGTTGAATGGTCTGAAGAACAGCAAGAAGAAACTAGGAGAGATATTGCAGCTTTAGGGACTCCTACTAGGACTGCATCTATAACTGGTGGTATAGATGAAATTGATGAAGCTTATGAGAAAGAAGGTTTAGGAGCAGCATTTAGTAGAGGCGGTTTACTTCTAAAAGATATGGTTGCAACTGCATTAGGTTCTGCTGGTATACCTATTGCAACAACTGCTCTTGCTATACCTGTTGCTGCGGCTGGTGCTCCTGCGATTGTAACAGGTGCTGTAGGTTTATTAGGCCCATTTATAGCAGGTGCTATGATAGGTGGTTCTGTAGAAGAAGAGGCAAAAGCAAGAGGGGCTACTCAAGAAGAAGCTGATAAAGCAGCTTTAATATCTGCACCTATTGGAGCAGTTCTTGAAAGATTTGGTGCAGGTAAAATTGTTAGAGATTTAGTTGGAAAATTTGGTAAAGATGCTATTATAGCAGAGGCAGGAAAAGAACTTGGTGAAGAGGTTGCAGAAAAAGCAGTAAATAGAGCATTACAATTTACTAAAGGTGTAGTTAAAACTGGTAAAAAGGTAGGTAAAGTTGGTAAAGATGTAGCTAAAGCTGGTGGTAAGGGTATTATTAGAGAAGCTCCTATTGAATTAGGTCAAGAAGTTTTAACACAAGCAGCCGCACAAAAAGCTGCTGGACAAGATATTGATTTAGATGTTAATCGTATGATAGATGCTGCTGCTCTTGGTGGTATAGCTGGTTTTACTATTTCAGGTTCTGTTAAAGGTCTATCAAAAATATCTGAGAGAAATGCTATAGTAGAAGCACAAGAAGTAGAAAAAGAATTAGAAACACTGAAAAAAAATAATGAAAATTTTGAAGAAGAGTTATCTACACCAGTAACAAGAGGTGTTCTTAGGGCTGATGAAAAAATAAAAGGTCCAGAAGATCTAGGTGCTATTGGTAAAGTAGGAGAGTTTTTAGGTAGAAGTGTTAGAAGATCTACAACTCAACTAAGAAATTTAGCAAAAAAAGATACTAGAGGTGCAGGGGTTGTCGGTGCTCTAAGTAATTATTATAATGATGTTCACACAAGAATTGGTCAACTACATCAAGCAAAAGAAAAAGTTATTGATACTTCAAGTGAAACTGAAGGTAGTGCAAGAAAACGTATTAAAGCTCCATTTACAAAGTCTATATCAAAAGAGTTAAATAATGAAGTTTTTGATAGTCTTCAATATGGGACTAGATCTACAAATGAAACTGCTAATAGAATGGCAGATGGATTTAGAGAAAATGTTTTAAATCCTGTATTTAATATGTTGAAAGATGCTGGAGTTAATGTAGAATATAGAAATGATTATTTACCAAGACTATATAAATTATCATCTTCTAAAAATCGTAAAAAATTTGAAAAAGTATTAATTGAATCTGGAGTAAAGAAAAAAAAAGTAGATGATATTATAGAAAATATTCATGATAATGGTGGTGTTTTTATACCACAAGCAGGAGCTATAGATTTATTTAGTGCATTACCAGAAAAGGCTGGTGATCCTATTTCAGAAACTAAAATTTCAGAAGAACAGGCTAGAGGAATACCAACAGCTATTTTTAAAAAATTAGATGAAGCAGGTCTTGTTGATAGAGATGTAAATAAAATTATTAATAGATATATAACAAGAGCATCTAATAGAGCAAAACAAAAAGAGTTACAACGTGATTATCTTCCTGTATTAAAAGAATTACAAGATGAAGGGGTTTTATCTCAACAAGAAAAAATAGTTATTAAAAAAATAAGTGATGCTATTTTAGGTAAACAAGACATAACATACAGAAAATACTTTGCTCCTTTTTACAAACCAATTCTTACACTGCAATATATAGCAACACTTCCATTTGCTGCTATTACTGCCCTTGCTGAACCAGCAGTTGTATTATATAAAGCATCTCCAAAAAATGCAATATTTGGTTTAGCTAATGCTTCTTATGTAGGATTTAGAAAAACATTAAGAACTATATTTCCTAGACTGCCTAAAACAAAATTAGAAGAGTCTCTAAACTCATTATATCAAACTGCTGATCTTGCTCTTGTAGATGCTCTAAGAGATATAGATAGTATTAGTGTTAGTGAGAAAGTTACAAATGCATTTTTTAGAGCAAACTTTCTAGCACAAGTAACTCAGTTTAGTAGATATGTAGCATATGATGCATCTAAAAGACAGATACGAGATGACTTAAAAATTATTGAAAATGCTCAAGGTAAAAAAACTAGAGCTACAACTCAAGCTCGTAGACGTTTATTAGAACAAGGTTTAGTAGAACCTGAATCTGAAGTTTTACAAGATTGGGGTTCTGGTAAATTAGAACAAGATCCTAAAATAATACAACAAGCTTTAGCTAAAACTGTTGATGAAATAATTCAAAGTCCTAATGTTGTTAATAGACCTTTATGGATGTCTAATCCTTATCTAGCTCCTGTTGCACAATTAAAAGGGTTTATGCTTGTCTTTGGTAATACTGTCGGTGGAGCACTTTTACGAGATGTATTTAAACCATTAGCTAGAGGTAGGATTCCAGTAGGAGAAGCAATGAAATATACTCTTATGTTTTCTATGATTATGTCTGTTATGTTGGGAACACAAGCATTAAAAGATAGCATAAGATATGGTGATGAAGAAAGTCCTTTTGATAAAAAAGATTTTGCAGAAAAATTTAAAGATTTACTTCTTGCCACAAATATATTTGGTTGGGGTACTTTAGTTAATCAAGCTCTTGAGGCTAAAGAATTTGGTTCATCACCTTTAGTTAGTCTTGCTGGTCCTACAGCATCCTCAATAGATGAATTAGTAAATGCTATAGGTAACTTAAATGCATTTGATGCTTTATTTAAAGAAGAAGATCTTAGACCTAGAGCATTAGCCACTTGGATTGCAAAGAACTTCACTCCATTTTTAGGAAATATTCCTGAATTTAGAGAAAAAGTTCGTGATATTATTAAACCAGATTAATGGAGTTTTCTATGCCAGAGAGTGCAATGATATGGAATCTTATACTTAGCGGCTTTGCTGGTATGGTGATATGGTGGATACGTGGTGTTAATACAAAACTAGATGAGGCACGTATATTAGTTAGTAAGACTAGAGAAGAGATAGCAAAAGAG
>TARA_R100000700_G_scaffold4702_1_pt1 | contig 11705 bp, 12 predicted proteins | sample TARA_R100000700 | Tara Oceans TARA_R100000700 (sample SAMEA2622810) | marine metagenome | biome: marine biome (ENVO:00000447); feature: marine epipelagic mixed layer (ENVO:xxxxxxxxx); material: "saline water (ENVO:00002010), including plankton (ENVO:xxxxxxxx)" | depth 120 m | reverse complement strand
GATACACTAAAAGTTAAATTTGCAAGTGAATGGCAAAGCATAGAAATAAACGATAAACAAATAGGATTACAAGTCATAAACAGTACCGCTAGAATGAATACTAAAGCATTCGAGATATATGCAGAACATATACGCATATGGGCATTAAGTGAATTAGGTATTAGACTAATGCTACCAAATGAATATAAATAATTTCTATTATATAATATGGATAACGAACAAAAACGCACACAAGTCAATAAACAAAAACTAATAGAAGCACTAGAAGTATCATTAGGTATAGTTACAGAAGCTTGTGATAAAGCAGAGTTAAGTAGAACACAACATTACAAGTGGTATAAAGAAGATGAAGATTATCGTAAAGCAGTAGATAGTATAGAAAACAAGTTTATAGATTTTGCAGAATCACATTTAAAGAAACAAATAGAAAAAGGAAGTACACAAGCTACTACATTCTTTTTAAGAACTAGAGGACGTAAAAGAGGGTATGCAGAAAAACAAGATATTGATATTACAAGTGGTAATGAACCAATTAAAATAAACATCAATCTTGGAGATTAATGCAGAATTTACCAAGACACAAAAGGAGTGTCTAAAATACCTATTTGATAACAAGACAAAAGAAGTATTATTTGGAGGAGCAGCAGGTGGTGGTAAATCATGGGTAGGTGTAAGCTATTTAATATTGATGTGCTTACAATATCCTAAAACCAGGTATCTAATGGGTAGATCTAAATTAGATGCACTAAAGAAAACAACACTAAATACATTTTTTGAAGTATGTTCAACGTGGAATGTAAAAGCAAATGAACATTATAACTTTAATGGATCTAGTAATGTAATAACATTTTATAATGGTAGTGAAATAATACTAAAAGATTTATTCTTATATCCAAGTGATAGAAACTTTGATAGTTTAGGTAGTTTAGAAATAACAGGAGCATTTATAGATGAAGCAAATCAAATAACAGAAAAAGCTAAGAACGTAGTAGCATCAAGATTAAGATATAAGTTAGATGAAAATAATTTAATACCTAAATTACTAATGACTTGTAACCCTGCTAAGAATTGGGTATATACATCATATTATAGACTAGCACAAGAAAACAAACTAAAAGCACATAAACAGTTTATACAAAGTTTAGTTACAGATAATGAATATATATCTAAGCATTATGAAAAACAGTTATTTGAATTAGATGAACTTACTAAGCAACGTCTATTATTTGGTAATTGGGAATATGATGCAACACAAGATAGTTTAATAGATTATAATTCTATACTTAGTTTATTTGAATCTAAAGGAACTAATGGTGATAAATACATAACTTGTGATGTAGCACGTTTTGGAAGCGATAGAACGGTTATTATGTTGTGGGAAGGGTTACACCTTAAATATATTAAAACTATGCTTAAATCGGCTATAAATGATATTGTAGAGGAAATTAAGAAGTTACAACAAGAGAATCAAGTAGCATTAAGAAATATAATAGTGGATGAAGATGGTGTAGGTGGAGGTGTAAAAGATTATCTAAGATGTCAAGGATTTGTTAATAATGCAAGGGCATTAAAAAACGAAAACTATCAAAACCTTAAAACACAATGCTATTATAAACTAGCTGACTTAATAAATAAAAGTCAATTAGGTATTACTTGTAACAACATAAATACTAAGAACGATATTATAGAAGAATTGGAGCAAGTAAGAACTAAAGATGCTGATAAAGATAATAAATTACAAATACTCTCTAAAGATACTATTAAAGCAATTATAGGTCGTTCACCAGATTATGCAGATGCTTTAGCTATGAGATGCTATTATGAAATAGACAGTAATTATGGTAGGTATTTTGTACAGTAAACTAAATATGAACTTTTTCTATTATATATTATGAAAATCAATGTTAAAAAAGAAGGTAAGGTAAAATCTTTTAATTTGATTAAAAGTTGGGATGACGTTACTTTAGATAGTTGGATTAAATTAATGGACTACCAAAAAGGAAGTAAAAGTGAGGAAGCAATAAAATCTATTAGATTATTATCTGATATGCCTAAAAAACTTGTTAAAGAATTGGCTATAAAAGATATTGCAGTTATAATGGGTAAGGTTGCAGAAATGCAAAAAAAGGCAGATGGCACTTTTAAAAAGATAATAAAAGTAAATGGTGTTGAATATGGTATGCACCCTAATTTGGAAGATATTACATTAGGAGAATGGGCAGATATAGAAACATTTATAAAAGATGGAATAGAAAAAAATATGCCAGAAATAATGTCAGTTCTTTATAGACCTGTATTGGAAAAGAAAAATAAAGCATATACTATACCAGCATATGATGGGAATATAACTATAAGAGCAGAAGAATTTAAGAGTATGAAAGCTGCACAAGTACAATCCTCGCTGGTTTTTTTTTGGAGTTTAGGAAAAGAATTGTTGAAGATTTTGCCATCATATTTAATGGCACAGACAGAGGAGATAAAGAAGGAATTGGAGATCAAGATTTTGCAGAAAAATGGGGTTACTTTGGATTGATGTATAGATTGTGTGGAGGAGATATTAGTAAATTAGAAACAATAACAAGATTAAATGCACTAGAAGCATTTACTTGGTTAAGTTATGAAACAGATTTAGAATCATTAAAAAGAGTTAATATAAATGGCAATTAATAATAAAACATATAATAACGTAATAGATACTTTAAAGAATCTAGGTGAAAATCATTTAATGATTAAAACTACAACAGTAGGAGATATATATGATATAGACCTAGAAAAGAATACCCTATACCCATTAATGCACTTAAATCCTGTAAATGTAACAACAACAAGAACAGAATTAATATACAATTTTCAAGTATTTATAATGGACTTAGTAGAAGATGATAATGCAAATGAACAAGAGGTATATAGTGATGTACTACAAGTATGTATAGATATTATTGCAATACTAAGTAATTCAAAATGGCAAAGTCAGTTAGCATTAGATATTGATGCACCTGTATATTTTGCAGAAGGTAATTTTACTTTAGAACCATTTAAAGAAAGGTTTGATCAATCAGTAACAGGATGGGTATTTAATATAGGATTAACAGTAGAAAATAGTTTCCAATCTTGTACTATACCAATGACAGATACATATATAGGAGAATAATGAAATTTAAGATAGGTAAATATAGAATAGAAATAGGATTTTTTAAAATTACTATTAAATTATGACAGAATTATTTGAATTAATAGAAAGTTATGGAATAACGCTAGTATTGTTAGTAGGTTCTTTTTATGCTTTATATCAATTCTTTTTCTTTAGTATTAGAGAGGTTAAAAAAACATTCGAAAAACATCACGAAAAAAATGCAGATAATATGCAAGAAGTAAAAGATAAATTAAACAAAATATTAGAATTAATAAAACAAAAATAAATGGCAGATTTAACAACTACAATCACAGAATCAGTAACTTTAAATGGAAGTACAAGAGGTTCTACAAATGTAATAACAACAACAGGTATAGTAGATGTATTTGAACGTATATTAACTTGTACGCATAGTCAAACTACAACTATCGCAACATTTGCTGCAACACCTCACGCATCAGCAGGAGCATTAGATGTTGAGAATACTAAATATGTTAGAGTAACTAACTTAAGTGCAGACCAAGATATGAAAGTAGCATTAATAACTACTAATACTAATTACCAGGTTACTGTTAGAGCAGGTGCATCTCATGTATTATTTCAAGCAGAAGAAGGTGCTATTGGTGAAACAGATACATCACCAGCATTTGGAACGCTAGAAGATGTAACAAGTATTCAAGTAAGACCAGCAGCTACAACAGATGTACAAGTAGAAATATTTGTAGGATTGGTATAATGGCAACATCTAATATAGAAAGGTATTTAGAGAGTTTTGGTAAATATATTGTCCAACAGGCAAAGAGCAATTTATCAAAGTCTAAAAAAAATACAACTAAAGATTTATATGATTCTATTCGTTTTGTAGTTAAAAAAACAAATAAAGGATTTAGTGTAAATTTCTATATGTTAGATTATGGTGCATTTGTAGATAAAGGGGTAAGTGGAAAGAAAAAAATACAAGAATATAAAACGTGGGATAATAGAACAATAGCAAGTCCTTTTCAGTTTGGTACAGGATCATCTCCTGTAGGTAAAGCTGAAGGCGGTATGTCAGGTATTATGGCTAAATGGGTAAAAAGGAAAGGGTTTCAATGGAAAAATAAAGAAACAGGCAAATTTATGAGCCATAAGAGTATGGGGTATCTTATAGCAAGAAGTATATATAGAGATGGTATAAAAAGTACAAGTTTTTTTCAAAGACCACTAATGTTAGGAATGAGAAAATTTAATAAAGAATTATTAAGTAATGTGGCACAAGATATAAGAAATAGTTTTTCAACAACAACAATTAACTAATGGCAAATATAATATTAGAACAACAACCAAAGTATAATCCATTTCCAGCTGCACAAGAAGTAATATTTGCAGTATCGGAAAATACTATAGTAACTCAAGAAACAAGAGTTAAATTTATTGCATCAGTTTATGTAAGTTTTGATGCATCAGCATTAGGTGGTGCAGATACATTAGTAGCAACTTTAAAAACAACACCTAATAATGTAGGGGTTGGCATGTTTGATCTTAGACCTATTTTAGAAAGTTTTGTTAATTCTGATAATTTACCAGATGGTAATGAGTTAGCGGTTATACCAGGTGCAGCACCCCCTAAATATAAAACTAATAATTTTGCTAATAATAATCAATTCCCATTACATTTAGTAGACCAATTTTGTTTCTCTAATCATACTATGAAATATGTATCTGTAAAATTTCAAGTAGAATACTTAGGAGCAGATTCTAATAATCCTAATACAGTTAGTATTGATTCAGATTTTGAATTTACACCAAACTATTTATTTTATAATGGATATTTAAGCCATACAGATACCTTAGACTTTGGTACATTCTCTAATAACTTTGGATGGAATTTAGAAAATGCAGGATTTGATTTTGGGGGTTCTTCTATTAACTATATTCAAAATTCTACCACATCAAGATTCTTGACTAATTGCCCAGATACTTTGTATGCTAGATTAACAGATTATGGTACTATACCTACATTTAATGCAGTAGATAAAAGCTTTACAACAGGAGCACCTCAATCTGGAACGTGCAGATTAGATGTAATAGAAGTTAAAATGTATAATAGTGCAGGAGTACAATTAGGATCAACATTTGACATAGTTAATAATACAGGTAATGGGGGTTATCATAATAACAACGGTTATACACCAACTAAATATTTATTTGCAGGTGTATTTCCTGCTAACTTAAATAATTGGTCATCTGATTTTCAAGCACAAACAGCAGACCTTAGTTATTACACAATCAGAGGTAAGGGTGCAAATACAACATCTATTACTAAACTATATACAATCCATATAATATGTGATAATTCATTTGGTTATGAAGGCATAAGATTGACATGGCTAAATAAATTTGGAGGGTGGGATTATTATACGTTTAATCAAAAATCAGTAAAGTCATTAACTACACAAAAATCTCAATATACACAATTAGGTGGTAGTTGGAATAAACAATCTTATAGACCACATGGATATAAGGGAGGTATGAAAAACTTTAGAGTAAATGCTAAGGAATTAATTAAAGTAAATACTGATTACTTAAATGATGTACAAAGTATATGGATGGAGGAGTTATTAAATAGTCCAGAAGTTTATATAGTTAATCAATATTCAGATGATGATACAGGGGGTATTATTAACAAATACATAGAACCTGTAATAGTAACAACATCTAGCTTTACAAGAAAAACAGTAGCAAACGATAAACTAATACAATATACAATAGATTTAGAACGTAATACAGATTTAAGAACACAAGCAGTATAATATGAGTACACAGTTAATCTTATTCCCACAAAGTTATAATAGTTATGCTTTTACAAGTACGCAAAACTTAAATCAATACGCATCTAATATAACTTTTACATCAGCAGCTCTAAATACTTTTGGAATGTCATCATATGGAACTGCATGGGCATTTTTAGCTTTATCTAATTATCCTGCTACAGTAGGTAATTGGCAGTTATTTTATACAGATGCTACCAATGCTGATTGGAGTGCTACAACTATACCAACTATAAATACATCTACAAATAAATTAACATTATACTCTAGTGCAGGTGCAGGAGCAGAAGGGTCTTTAGCAGGAGTATATCAAAGATTAGATGGATTAACTGTAGGAGTGCAATATACATTAACAATAACACATTCTAGTTTACCAGCAGGTTCTAAATTTCAAATAGGGTTTCAAGGATTCGGAGTTGTTAATTTTGATAGTACAGCAATAGGAAATTCTGGTAATTCTCCTACTATAATAGCAGCAAGTGGAAATACAACTACAACTTTAAATTTTACCGCACCAGCTGGATTACCTGCAACTTATTTATCAGTTGCTTATAACAACACTACAAATCAGACAATAACTATATCTAAAATAAGCGTAACAGAAAACCCTATTAATATACCTTTAACTTATAATAATATAGAAGATGGACAAGTAATATGTGATTTATACCAAGAAGAAGATATACCACTTACATTAAGTGTAGATAATTTTAAAAATGCAGCAGAAAAAACTCAATCTTATAGTAAAGATTTTGATTTACCAGCAACTAAAAGAAATAACAAGATATTTACCCATATTTTTGATGTTACCAAAACTATAGAAAATGTATATGACTTTAACCCATATGTAAGAACTAAGGCAATATTAAAACAAAATGGATTATTAATATTTGAAGGTGCATTAAGGTTAATAGAAATAAAAGATGATAATGGAGAAATAAGTTATAATGTAAACTTATTTGCTGAAACTATTGCATTAAAAGAAACGTTAGAAGGTAGAACATTTGCAGCATTAAATTTAGAAGAATTAAATCATGGGTACGATTATACTAATATCACCTTATCTTGGGAGGGAGAAATAGTATTGACTAATAACTTAGCTGCTGATAGTTTTGCATTAGTGCCTGGATTAGCAACTAACAAAACTAATGTAATAAAATATCCTTTTTGCGATTGGGTAGGTAATATAGATGTATCACAAGCTGAACCAGAATTGAGTAGGTTAGAAGATGCTTTTAGACCATGGATAAGTGTTAAGTATTTATTAGATAATATAGCAAGAGATTCAGGATATACTTTTCAATCTGATTTCTTTGATAGTTCCGATTTTGCTAAGTTATATATGGATTTTAATTGGGGTTCTGACGGGGGACCAACAGATTTTAGCCATACAGGAGGTGCTTATTATAAGATAGGTGATCCAAATAAATACGCAGCTACATCAGCTACAACTTGGCATTTTGAAAATGATGCTAGTCCAGATGATTTTGATGCTGATACAGGTTGGGATTTAGCAAATAATAAATTTGTATGTCAAGCAAATAATACTATATACGATTTAAACGTTGGATTAAGATTTATAAATGTAACAGCAGGGGTTGTTAATGTAAATTATATAAGATTTGTACGTAATAACCTTAGCGGTGTATTTGGTGCAGTTGGTACTAAAGATTATTTTGCTGAACAGACACCTGCAACCAATTCAGACTTAACGTTAGCAGGTGGTACAGGATTTGATGCACAGGGAGATTATTTAGCGGCAGTTTCTATACCTTTAGGAGAAAGTGGGGGTACAGGAGATGAGTTATATATTGAGTGGGAAGCAGATACGGCATCAGCAATAAAACAAAAAAATGTTGCTGGATATGACACGGGATATAACCAAAGTACAATAACAGGTAGGGTATATAATAGTGCAAACTTTGTAACATCAGCTATGTTCAATACAGAACGTGGTCAGATAAAACAATGGGATTTTATAAAGGGATTAATGACAATGTTTAACCTTATAAGTATGCCAGACCCTAATAATCCTAATAATATAATCTTTGAACCTTATGCAGATATATTTATTAGTGATACAGCAGGAACTACATTAAAAGAAAGAAGCATCAAGCATGATTGGACAGATAAAATAGATATATCCAAGATAGATTTAAAACCAATGGATTTAAAAAGAAAAGTAGTATTTAAATATGCTTTTGATGAGGAGGATTATGCTTTGAAAAAATACAGATTAGCTGCACAAGGTTATGAATATGGTAGTATGGAATATAATGGCTCTACTGCTTTTCCATCTTCCAATCAAGTAACAAATTTAGTAGGAGAAGAAGAAATAATTGCGGAACCTTTTTCAGCAACTATAATAAAAGCTATACAAGATAATTTCCCACTATTTATAATACCTGTAATATATGGAGGTAATGATAATGGGGGATTTGGTTCTATTAATAATTTACCTAGAATACTATACAATAATGGTAAGGTATCACAAAACTATGATGTGCCAGGACAGAATGGTGTTGTGGGTGGTATAAAGACAGAATACTTACAGTTTTCTCATTTTAGCTATGTACCTGCTGACGATACAGCTGACGATTACAACTTTGGCTCATGTCCATTATTTGATGGTGTTGCAGGATTAACACAACCTATTCTTAATTTATATAACGTATATCATGCTCCTTATTTTAATGAGTTATATAATAAGAATACTAGAATTATGACTGTAAAAGTAAATTTAAATGCTGCTGATATAAATACTTTTGATTTTAGAGATAAGGTAATGATTAAAAATAGAGCATATAGAGTTAATAAGATAGATTATAAACCTAATGCTTTATCAACTGTTGAATTTATACTAATACCATAATGTCAAAAATAATAACTAAAACAGGATTTATATTAAAACCTAACTCAGTTAGTTCATTAGGAACTGTTACATTTACAGATGGTACTACAAATGGATTAATTGCAGACCAACAAACTTGTGAAGCGTATGGATATACATACAATATAGCAACAGGTACTTGTAGTGCCTTTGTTCCTAGTCCTAAAATGGTAGATGATTTTAATAATACTAACAATTATGAGTTAGGGCAAAGAAATAGTAGAGAATCAGCGACACAAAACAACCTAATAGTAGGTACACATAACACAAATAAAGGTTCTAATAGCAATACCTTAATGCTAGGTAACCAGCATAAGATAGAAATAGGTAATGATAACTCATCTATATTAGGTGGTTCAAGAGCAATAGTAACAAGAAAAGGAGAAGTTGTAACAGCAGGAGGAGGACAAAGAACACTATCAGATAGTACAAGTGCAGCAACCTTTAATAGTAGAAGGCAATCATCAACAATAGAATTGTCAGGCGTTACAATAGATAATACAGCAACAAATCTAACAGTACAAGGAGATGGCTCTAGTTTTATAAATGTCAAGAATAATTCTATTATAGGATATGATATTTACATAACCAGATTAGAACTTGGTGGTACATCAGGAACTGCTGGTAATTACTCATATAGAAATATAAGGGGTGCAGTACAAATAGATGATAGTTATAATATGGCATTTGTAGTAGGGTTTAGTAGGAATATAGCAAAAATAGGACAGAATGGTACTTGTATAATGGCAGATACATCTACAAGTAGCGTAAAATCAATATCAGTAAACGTACAAGATAGAAATAATGTACATAACTTATGGAGTGCCTCAGTAACATTACATGAGGTTATTTCAGAAACAACATTTTAATTATGGCTAAAGAAGTAATAGAAGCAGAAGTAAAATCAAATATAGGAGAAGTAGCAGATGGTATAGAAAAGGCAGCAGATAATACCGAGAAACTATCAAAAGCAACGGATGATGGTACAAAAGGATTCCAAGGCATGGGTAAAGCTATCAAAGGTATTGGAAATGCCTTAAAAGCAGCAGGAATAGGTCTAGTAGTTGGATTGTTTGCTAAACTCTTAGATGTATTTAGACAAAATCAAAAAGTGTTAGACACATTTAATGGTGCTATGGAATTTTTAAGCATTACATTTAATGACTTTTTTAAATTCTTAGAAAACAATGTTAATACTGCAACAAGTGTTATGGATAAGCTATTTGGAAATACCGCAGTACAACAGGTATTACAATTTGGTAAGATGCTTAGTGTAGAGATTATAACTAGAATAAAAAATCTTATTGAAGGGGTTGGTTTATTAGGTAAAGGGTTAGTACAACTATTTAAAGGGGATTTTGAAGGTGCATTAACATCATCTACAGAAGCATTAGCAAACTTTAAAGACACCATTACAGGTAACGTAGTAGAAACTGTAAAGATGGAGCAAACGATAACAAATGTTACTAATAAAATTAAAGAATATACAAAGTCTACATTAGACGCTGCAAAATCAATAGTAGAACTTAATAAAGCAGCGGAATTAGCAGCAGTAAAAAATCAAAAAATAATAGAGCAAAAAGACAGGGAAGCAGAATTACAAAGACAAATACGTGATGATGAAAGTAAAACATTTGAACAAAGGATAGAAGCTAATGAAAAGTTAGCGGTGATATTACAAGACCAAGAAAAAGCTATGTTAGCAAATGCAGAAGCAATAGTAAAAGCGGCTCAAGCACAAAAAGATAAAAATGGAAGTGATGAAAATAAGATAGCATTAATACAAGCAGAAACAGAAAAAGAAGCAGTATTAGCACAAATAACAGGATTTAAATCAGAACAATTAGTTAATCAAGTATCATTAGAAAGAGAACAAGCAGAATTTAACAAAGAAGCAACACAACTTGCAATAGATAATGCTAATGCTCAATTATCAGCATATGGTCAGTTAGCAGGTGCATTAAGTGCTTTAGCAGGAGAAAATAAAGAGTTAGCAGTTGCACAAGCAATAATAGATACATATGTAGGTGCAAATAAAGCTTTTGCACAAGGAGGTACATTAGGATTTGTTACAGGTGCAGCAATTATAGCATCTGGATTAGCTAATGTAAGAAAAATAATGTCTACAGATGTTGGTGGTGCAGGTGGAGGTGGAGGTATGAGTGCAGCAACACCAGCTCCAGAAATGACTAGTGGTGCTTTTGATCTTAGCGGTGTAAGTAAACCAGAACCTGTACAAGCGTTTGTGGTAGCAGACGATATGACCAACACTCAAGACAAGTTAGCAACAATTAGAAGAAGAAGTACAATTTAAAAATCAAATAAATATTAATTTAATCTATTATATAATATGCCTTGTAAAAAATGTAAAGACGGAAAATATAAGTGGGGTAACACAGGAGAATGTAAGTATGCCACTAAAGACGAATGCGAAAAAGCTAATCCTAAAAAATATAGTGATATGAAAAATACACCAACACCATTAGGTAAAAAGACCTATGCAGAATATGAAAAAGAATTAAAAGAATTTAATTTAAGTGCAGAACCTAAATTAACAAAAGTTGAATTAGGATTAGTAGATGATATAGAAAAAATATATGGGGAAGTAATTGATAATGCTTCTAAAGCAGATAAAGCTAAAAACAATGCAATAGAAAGTATTAGAAAATTTAAACTAGAAGTTGTTAAAATTAAACAAGATAGTGCAAATGGTTTAAAAAAAATAAATGAATTTAAAGATGCTGCTAAAGAATTAGGAATTGATATACCAAGTAGAATTAAAGGTTTAGAAAAAGCATTTGAAACATCAAGAAAATCTATGGAAGATTTTCAATCAGCATCTGATAAAGCTATGAAATTATTATAAAATAAA
>TARA_R100000700_G_scaffold38362_1_pt1 | contig 11869 bp, 16 predicted proteins | sample TARA_R100000700 | Tara Oceans TARA_R100000700 (sample SAMEA2622810) | marine metagenome | biome: marine biome (ENVO:00000447); feature: marine epipelagic mixed layer (ENVO:xxxxxxxxx); material: "saline water (ENVO:00002010), including plankton (ENVO:xxxxxxxx)" | depth 120 m | reverse complement strand
TTGATGACCGGGCAGTCACAAGTTGGAGGCAAAGATCCCGATTGCCATTCGGTTTTGGTTTGGAGAAAAGGTTTTTTTGATCGTGATCGCGGGTGGATTCCGCCGTCTATGGTTGCAAGATTAAAGCCTGAGTGCAGGTGGGATATAGATGTTTTGGCAGAGTGGACATACAGGCTGGCCCACTGGTATGGGAAGTGCCTTCTAGTGTCTGAGATAAACTGCGACCGGGGGTTCGTGGAGCTTATCAGGGCCAAAGGAGACATCCCCATTTACCAAAGGGAGATATTTAACCATGTGAACCAAAAGAGGTCCAAGGCCTTTGGGTGGCACACCTCCAGTTCCACAAGATTGCAAATTGAGGAAACAATGGCCCGAAGCGTCAGGGGATACGGGGAAGAAGGAGGGGGTGTTCACCTCAACTGCTTACACCTCGTCTCAGAATGCGAGACGTTTTGCGTGAATGACAAGGGGAAGGCTGAGGCCTTGAGGGGGGCTCACGATGATGACGTAATGTCTGCGGGAATTGGGCTATGCGTTATCGAACAGGCTACCAGATACAGAAACAGGTATGACGACATCCCCCTGCCGCGTGACCTGAAAAAAATAGAAAATAGGCGAAAAAGAGGCATTGCCACTGGACACCTTGGAAGAAGGGGATTCTACTGAATACGTCGATTTGATCGACACACCTCAGAAACGTGTCGATATCTTCATAGGAAATCGACTTGCTGTCCACAGCTAACCCCTCGGAGAGTTGCAACTCCGGGGGGTTTTGCTATGATTAGGAACGTGCCGTGAACATCCCCAAAGGAGTAACAATTGCAGGAGTTTTTGTGAAAATCATTAGGGAGGACCTTAGAGATGAGGACCACCACCCTAAGGGGTATTTTGGCTATTACTCCCATGAGCGCAGGGTCATAGCGATTGACAAGGGGCTAACCCCTGCTGCGGCCCGGGATACAATTCGGCACGAAATGATCCACGCCGCTTTGGCCATGTCTGGTCTGGATCATCTTGAGCATTTTGAGGAGGAGGCAGTCGTGCGGTGCATGGAGGAAATCTTCTTCCCGGCCTACGAAAGGTTTTTGCGGAACCTAAACAGGAAAAAGACTTGATATTGCAGCTTGCAAAATAATTACAGCGAAGCGCCTAATCGCTTCTTGCAAACTTGCAAGAAGTCCTCATAATACACAGGTTATGCCAACGGTAGGAAAAAAGAAATTCCCTTACACTGAAGCAGGGAAGAAAGCAGCAGCAGCAGCCGCCGCCAGCGCAAATAAGGCGCGGAATATGGCTAAGGAGTGGGCTGAAGCGCCAATCGAGGGAGGCAACGACCCCCGGCTTCGCCCTCCAGTGGAGAATGCGGGGCCCAAAACCAAGGCTGTTCGTCGCCGCCGTAAAACCTCATACACGCCTCCTGCTGAGACCCTAGTGCCTGCGTGGAAAAAGCGTGAGGCTAGGCGAGACCGGATGGCTGAGAATAGACGTCGGAGTTACTAGGGTGTCAAATCAACGGAAAGGAAAGGCGGCTCCACCCGGCGTGTATGGCTTCGCCCCCAGACGCGGGAGACCCCTAGGGCGCCGCAAACGACCGATCAATGAGGCGGCGCGGGGGGCGGCGCGGGAGGCAGCGGAGGAGGCACTTGATGAGTTCCGGCCTAAGGGGCTGAAGCCAAATATTGCTGAAGCCTTGGATGCCGCCAAGAAGGGTCTCAAGAAGGGGGTGGCCAAGCCTCCCGTGGAAAACACGGGACCAAGGAGGAAATAATGCCAAAGCTAGGACAATTTAAGCCCGGGGCAAAGGCTGATTCGATAAGGCAAAGGTCCTACAATTCCCGTCCTGAGCAAAAGAAGCGCAGGGGCCAGAGAAATGGAGCGAGAAGAGCCGCTATAAGGATTCACGGGAAGCGTTCCCTCCGGGGTAAAGAGGTCGATCATGTCGGAGCCAGCACAACAGGTAGCTTGGATAACTCCAAGACAAGGATCATTAGCAAAAGACTCAACAGGTCACTGGGCGGCAAGAAGTCCAAATAGTTCTTAGCAGGACTGGCATTAAGAAGCCCCGGCCCCCATTCGTGGGAGTCGGGGCCTCTTTATAAGGGGTGGGGGAGGATTGACTCTTGCTGAAACACGCAATCGACCCCCTGCTGTCCAAGTTGAAGCTATTTAGAATGTTGCAATTCCGCAAGCTCTACTTGGAAGAGTTCGATGATCGTTTCTTCTTCCCGAAAATGCCTGACACGTTCTGCAACTGCGAGGACTTCAAGATGTTCGGGGGAATCATCTTCAAACATTCCGATTTGTCGAAGTCCGTCCAGATAGTGCTTTGAGGCGGCTCCCAATCCATCGTAGTCGCGGGATCGGACGGTTCTGACGGTAACGATTGCAATAGTGCGGCATACTGGCTTTGCCTTGCTTTGAATTCTTTTCCTACGCTTCGGTTTGTCTTTAGCAGGTTTAGGGTCGGCCCCACCTGTGGTATCACCACATGCGCTACCTTTTTTGCGCCAGACTCCATCAGGGCCCTTCTCAAAACCTTTGCTGTGTAAGAGATCATACGCCTCCTCCCTGCTTCCTTTCATTTGAGGGGACCTTTCTTTTTTCCCTGTTGTAAAGAGGCACAATTGACCTGCGACCGTGCTTTGTTTTCTGTAGATACCCTTTTCTTTCAAGGGCGGCTACGACATTGCTGGCAGAGTTCGTCCAGTGCCACCCCATATGATTCATGATCTCCCTGAGGGTGGGAGATGCCCCGTTGCTTATGTAGTTGTGGACAATAAAGCATAGAGACGCATCTTGCGTTGATGTCAAATCCGGAAGCATGATGTTCATCTCGTCTTCAGGAAGATGATCCACCATGTATTGCGTGAGCAGCTTGTCGCAATTTTCAATCGTCTTTTCTGCTGCGGACCTTTGTTGCAAAACAAACTTTACTGCTGGATTGTTTTGAATATCTGCTGGGACGTTGGGTGACTTATTCATTTCTAGGCAGCAATTAGAGATTCCCTGAATGACGTTGTGTCGTTTGCAAAAGAAAGCAAAACTTCCCCGCAAGCCCCGCTTCTATTTTTGGCCACGATGGCATGGGCCTCGCTTGCGTTTTTGCTCATGTCTCGATGCAGTAGAATCACACAATCAGCGTCCTGCTCTAGGTCACCGGATTCCTTCAGGCTTTCCAAGTTGGGCTTAGGTATCTCCGTAGATCCACTGCTGCTGTTATAGGCGTTTCCGGTTCTCCGGAGCTGGGCCAACGCTATGACCGGGACACCAAGCTCCTTGGACATAGCTTTGAGGGCTCCGCTAACCTCTCCGACCTCCTCCCTTTTGGACATCCTGCTCTTGGGCTCGACCCCTTTAACTAGCTGAATGTAATCAACTATGACGCATCCAACCCCGTCTTTAGATACGGCTCGTCGGGCACGAGACCGCAAAAGGTCAATGTTGATCCTATCTGTGTCGTCAATCCATACGGGCCAGTCTTTCATTGCTTTGATCCCGTGCCTCAGGTCGTCCAGCTCTGATTTTATCAAGGCCCCTTGCAGGGACTTGGTGGGGTTTACTCCTGAAAGGGTTGCAAGAAGCCTTTGCTTTAATTGCAAATCGGACATCTCGCAGGAAAAGAATATCGACCCGATTCCTTGCTTTGCAAGGTTGACGACAATGTCTCCAGCAAAGGCGGTTTTGCCAACGCTTGGCCTTGCTCCGATCAGATATAGCTTGGAAGATTGCAGGCCGTCCACCAGACCCTCAAGTTTGTGAAAGCCAAAAGGAGTTCCTTTTATCTGGTTGGGGTTCTTGGCCCTCCAAGCGATGTCTTCTACTAGGTCGTTTAGGTCCCCGATGTGAGACACCCCTCCCGACAGGGTCTTCCCTTGGAGAATGGCCCGAGATCGGCTTGTAGCGGCCTCTAGGGCCTCAATGGGGGTCAGAGCTGGATCTTTCCCCTCGGTGGCGTCAGAAAAGGCCTGAGAGGCTGCTGTGGCGACCTCCCTCCGGGCCGCGACCTCTCTCAGGGCTGTGGCCAGCTTTCGAGAGCTTACAGGGGGGATTATTGGGGCCAGCTTGCCAAAAAGGTCACGGACTCTTTCCGGGGACCCGTGGACCCTTAGCGCCTCATCTGTCAAGGGCTCTCCTTGGGAGGCCAAATCGTAGAGGGCTTCAGCAAGCTCCTTTCTCTCTGCGGTCAGGGAGTCGATAACATCGTGTTCCTCGGAAAGAATTTTAGGGTTATTGCAAATGTGACTTATGAACCCCTCCTCGGATTGCAGGTCGTAAAGGGTGTCTCTGGCTTTCTTCTTTGTGCTGCTCATTGTTGTTGTTGTTGTTTTTCAATTCTTGATCGGGCTGTAACTGTCAGCCCGTCCCCCCTTGGTATTTTTCCCAAAGGGTCTTCTGGAAGCCTCTGCCTTCTGATTAGCTCTGCCTCAATGTTGTAAATCCAAGTTGCAACATCCTTGGACGGGATGTTGTTTTCCTTGTAAAAGGATTGAACCCCTCCGGATGCATATGCTGCATTTCGTATCCTGTAATAGGAAATTAGCCGCTCTTGCAGGGCCGCGACCCCTTCGTTTCTTATTCTTTCAACACCAAAGTGTTCCTGTAGCTCCTTCATGCACGAGACAAACCTCTCCCTGCTCCACGAGTCGGGCTTTTCCGAAACAGCTACAAGCATTGCGTCCCTAGCGTTGTTAAATTGTATTTTGTCGCCCGGGTCTTCCGGTTGGGAAAAAAGAGCAGCCTCGGTCAAATACGTGTGAGGTATTGGCAACTGCCTGATGGGAGCGGGAATCTTTTGAACAACTATGGGCCACTTGGCCAACGTCTTGGTAGTCCACTTGACCCCGTTCTCTCTTTTGAGAAGCCCAAGCTCCTCAATCGCCTCCTCGATAGACAGGTCCCTTGTGTCCCGGGCCATGTAGTCCAAGATGATTTCGCCTATCCACAAAAGAATTTCCTTATTCTGCCTGTTCTGGGCCTCAACAAGCCAAGCTAGGTTGTCGCAAACATTTTTTAGATCCGATTTTGCAATGTTAGCCCCAAGCTCCAGTTGACCCGTGTTCTCGTCTACGGAAGCGTTGCTTGAGGACTTGGCCACATATGAGTTCATCTGGGAGAAAAACTGTTGCAGCCATTCTGGCCTAGAATGCGAGAGAGTGGCTCTCATGGATGCAACGAAGTTCGTGCTGGCAAGGTCTATCACGCTGTCGTCGTCTTCCGCGTCTCGATCCATGTATAGCTTCTTCTGCTCAAGATCGAAGGCGAGGGGCTGGTCTGCTGGCGCGTTAGAGAGTTTGAAATATGTGTCCATTGCTTTCTTTGGGCTCCCCGGCGGCAGCAGAGGGATTGCCACCACCGGGGTTACCATTGTCTGTTGCTATTTATCCGTTGCGTCCCGCCTGCTCGGTTACTTGTTCCCTCCAATACAGGGGGGCCCCAACGAAGAATTTCTCCACACAGTCTCCCATCTTCTCCTTGTGGTGGTCATAAACCGCATTCACAGCATCGTCATCTGCGTTGGCGGTAGACCTCAGCTCGTCGTAAGCCGCATCCCACAAACCCCTCTCGTCCATTAGGCGATCAAGGTCCGCAAGAACCTCTTGGGCTTTGGGGCTCAGGTTTTCATCCTCTTCCAGCTTGGCGTGACCCTTCATGCAACGCTGGATAAGGATTGCGTCATCCATTTCTGGAGACTCCTTTTTTCTCTTGGGAGAAGCCTTTGGTTTCTCGGTCTCCCCTATGGTGTGAAGGTGGTGTTTTGCATGCAAAAACAGATTTGTTGCAATGACCCTGTGGTTTTCCGGGGTTTGTAGCTCGGGCCTTTCTTCCAGCAACTCATCTACCCTGTCTAAGCAGATAGCAAACCCTCTGGCAGCAAGATCAATGCTTTCATCAAACGCGCTACCCCCGGGGTTGGACGTATGGGCTGGGGGGTGGCTGGCTGCTTTAATTGCAATAGGCTTGTCCTCCTCGCTGTTCGTCGCCTTTACCCCGGGATCTCCCCCCGGAGGGAGGACGCGCATGGTCGCCTCAGGATAGACCTTTACCACTATGGTAGGATATTGGCTCCCCTCTTTTTGCCACCTATTTACCACAAGGCCGCGCTTCTCGCCCTTGTCGTTGGTGCCAGCGGTGAGAACGATCTCCTGCCCTTCGATTGCATCCAGAATGTGCATGGGTGCCTTCATGAGGGTGATCATGAGCTTGGTCCCGTCTTCGTCGCGGAGCAAGATGGACTGCCTGTGCTGCTGCCACTTGAGATCGTTGTCGGTTTGGGTCAGGGGAGGATACTGCTTGTCAACGGTCCCGCGAAGGGAGTCAACTGCGGTTTTGTCTGTGCTTTCCTTGATGTCTGCTAGGTTCATGCTTCTGGCTTGTTGTTGTTGTTTGTCTCTGTAAGAGGGTTGTAGTTCTTCATCCAAGTCCACACCTTGTGAAGGCAGGTAAACGCTTCCCACGCCTTGTCCACATCGTCCTTGTGATGGATAACAAGCTCGGAGGACCACACCCCGTTTTCCCCCGCGTTGGGAGAGGTGTTAAGCAAGAGGTTTGCAACGGGGACCTTGGAGGTGTTCCAGTTGTCCATATCCAAACCAACTGTCTTGGGAATCGCGTTAAGGTATGCGGCTAGTTGCAAAAGGTCCGTTTCGTAGATCGGGGCCTTTTTCGCCTCGGACCCACGGGACTTAATATCAACCACGGCGAGCTGATGTTTCCCTTCAGTGTATCCGTATCCGGCTGCGTTGAGCATCTCTTGCACTCTCTCAACTCCGGTGTCCAGCCACACCAAGGCATCACAAGTCCCTGCGAAGCCCATGTTGTGAGCGACATAAAACTCCGAAAACTCCTTATCTGTCTTCCTTTTTGCCGGGGTGAGGCCGTTGATCACGTTGACCATGGGCTCGCAGATGGAGAGAAGGTTCCTGCCCTCAACAACCTCAAAGGCTAAAGACCCGGGGTCTTCCCCCGTCAGTATTTTGGCGGCGTATTCGTGAATACTGCTACCAAGTCGAGCAGCAGAACTTGCGTGTTCCTTTGAGTCGCCCACTATTCTGCGAGCAAACTCGTCTTCGCTTTCCCCATCAATGCGGGGCAAGGTCAAAGATGCGAGAATGGCCTGATTGATCTTGTAGGCCTCAAGGAATTCCTTGTGGAGGATTGAGAGGACGTTTGTAACAGAGGGGAAGGCCCCCACCTTTCTGGCGTCTCTCAGGGTTGTCTTCCGGGTTTCTCCGTCTTTTCCTCGCTTCCCCGCGTAGGGGACAGAGTGAAAAGCGGTGACCTTTTTGTCGTCCACCTTATACCAGTGGCTCGCGCTGTTAGGCCTTACTATGTTGGTTGTTGTTTTGCTCATAATGGTTGTTTAGTCGATGTAGTTTCTGTGGTGATTCTGTCAAGCTCTTGATTGGCGTAACGCGCAAATCGTGTGGGCCATTTTACGAGGCAGTCCCCGATATCCATTCCGTCTGGCACGTTGCTGCCGACCCCTTCGTGAACTTTGGAGTTTGTGGCGTGAGTTGCAACATGCTCTTGCAATTTCACTGTGGCTTTCCGCCCAGCCTCGTCGCTATCCATCCAGACGCCGATATCTTTGTAGCTGCAAGAGTAGTGAATGACTTTGGGGCTGGGGAGTATTCCTGCTCCTGTTACGCCCAAGGCGGGTATGGACATGCTTAGAAGAGACAGGGTGTCTGATTCTCCCTCGGTGAGGATTGCGGCACACCCAGACCCGTGGAGCATTAGTTGCTCTCCAAACAAATGCTCTTGCGCTTTCCCGTGCCACCACACGGTTTTATGAGACGAGTCAGATGCAAGCCTCAGTTTGCAAGCCTTCCCGAAATGACTGTTCTCAAACATCCAAGCAATTGCCGGGCGTCCCAAGCTCTTGTCGTCAAGGACTCCGACCAGACCGTGCCTTATCATTGCTTCAATAAACTCCTTGGTGAGGTTCTTGCTCTCACAGAACTTGGACAAAATGCTTTCCGGGTCTCTCAGGGACATGTGGGCGGCGTCTTGCATTTCTGCTACGCGGCCATCGGTATAATCACCCAGCATGTCCTTCATCTTGGATGACCCCCCTCCGGAGGGAGAGAGACGGGATCTTGGGGCTGGGGGGACGGACAAATGCGGGGGGAGGTCTGATGGTGCGAGACCCGCCAGTTTCCCGCATCCGACTATGGCCTCATGCGTGTTGCAACCAGCAAGCGTCTGGTAAAGACCAATCACATCAAAGCTATCATCCGTGCTGTGATCCTTGGCCATGGCCCCATCGGCAAAGATGGAGAAGCTGGGGTGGCGCTCGTCCCTAAGGGGGGATTTGATTGCTTTGCAAGTTTCCGGGCAGTCGTGCCCAAAGTGGTGCAGGACGTTCCAGATTTTGACGCGGTCCTTAATGTCCGCGATGTCGTAATGGCTTGGGGCGTTCATGGTGTGATCGTCGTGTTGAGATATACAGCCGTGGGCCTTCGGTGGCTCCCTTGTCGTTCTGATTTACGGAATGTTCCAGTCGTGGCGATAAATCCCTTGGCTACCAGCCTCCGCATGATCGGCCCCATTGCTCGATTATCAGTGAATCCGTAGCGTGAGAGGTCCGGAAGGATGGTGTCTGACGAGACGAGTTCTGGCAGAGATGCGAGCGCGGCGATTGCGTCAGCCTCTGCCTCGTCGATGGGATCGGGAGAGTTTGCATCCTCCACCCTCTTGATTGCCACCTCGGCAGCGTGGGCCTCAGCATCAAATAGTGGCCCGAGATGTTTGTAGTTGTTGCTCATGTTCTGTTTCTTCCTTTGATCAGGAGTTGTTGTTTTTCTGCCTCTTTTGGGTTGTCGTGGACCCATCGGTGGCAGAGCGGGTGCAGCCATATATAATGAAGCAGATCAGAGCCCCGACGACCACTCGGGTGGTGAGGCTCCATCTCTGCCTTTGGCGATCTCTCATTGCACACCGCGCATAACTGAACGGGGTGGGCCTCTTGCTTGGATCGCCTGTATTCATCTTGCAAAGGGTTTTTGCTCATTAAAACGGAATCTCGTCATCGGGGTCAGAGTCAACCTCGACAGGATGCTCGTCCCCGGGGACCTGCGATGAGGAGGACTGCTTGTCCTGCTCCCAATACTTGTAGAACCCGTCCTTAACCCCGGACCTGTCCTTTGGTTGGTGTCGGAAGAAAATGTCCCCAAGGGGCTTTTTCTTTTGCCCAAGGTCACACTGGGCTCCGCATTCGTTGCACTTGACATGCAAGTAGTCAAACTCGTCTGACCCGCCTGCCGTTCGGTGCATGAAGGAGAGGTTGTCGCTTCCACAGTGGCCGCATTTCTGCGGTAGCTGGGTGAATTGACTGGCTCTCTTGATCAGGTCAACTGGATCTGCGGCCTCGACAACGATGCTGCACTTATCCCCTATTCTTATGTTCGCTTTTAAGGACATACTATTTTTTTCTGTCTGGTTTGTGGTTGTGGGATAGCGGTTTGCTATCCCAAATCTTTGATGAGTTGGTGACCAGAAGTTCGATCTCTTGCACCAATTTAACCTCGTCGCGGCAATCGCCCCTGCTTGCAAGTTTCTCTCGCAGTTTTTTCAGCTCTCCTTGGAGGACCACATCTGATGCTTTTCGTTGCATTGCTGGGAGCCACTTTCCTACGTTTATTATTTTGCCCATTCCGAGATCCTTTCTTTTTCAGCTCTAACTCTTGCAGCCGACTCTCTCCAGTCCATCATGGAATTCTCGATGAACCTGTCCAGTCCTTCGCTGAACTTTACCGCCGGGCTGTCGTTATTATCGCTGTCTTCCCATACGATTTCAGAGCAACGGTCCATCCAGTTATCATAATGACCCCGTTTTATTGTTGCCTTAACCTTTGCAAGAGCGCAGGCAACTTCTGCCTCCACCTCGCCGTAATCCATGTGAGAGAGATGGGTGTAGTGAATGATCTCCACAAAGTTATCCCTGTCCTCCCCTTCTTCCGAAAGCCTTGAAATAACCTCCTTGCTTAGGATTGGCTCCAAAAGGAACGGCCTTTCCTTCATTTTCTTGATGGCTTTTATTTCGTCCTCCCCTCCTCCGATATCCATTTGCGCCGGGGATGGGATAAGGAGGTATCCGGGCATCATGGCCTCCACGATGGAGGCTCCAGTAAGACCGTAGTTTGCAACCATTCTCGTTGCCAGCCCGGCCAGAGCATTGATCCAGAACTGGTCAGAATGTTCATATCCAACAGGGTATGTCCTAGAGTGCGCCCCTATTGCATCGGCGGCTTCGTGGAAGGAGTCCCCGAGAATTACTCCCCCAAAAAGGTTCATGTGTCTGCTTATGCCCTCTTCAATGAGGTAGCGCATTCTTTTAGAGCCCCCCATCCAAGCCTTTCCGGCGTCAAACTCAGGGGAGTTGTGCCACTTTGTTGACCACAAATTGTCCTCCAGCTTGTTTAGGTTGGCGCTATGCGGATCTTCTCTGAAGGGTTTATCTTCTAGGTGCCAATGCATTTCCCTGTATCGGCGGTGAGAAGAGTCATCTACCACGCTCAAAAGGGCAACTATGTGGCTATTCCCGTCAGACTCATCATAGGAGTTTTTTTCTCCGACCCATCCCAGAATATGCATTCCAACCGGGGGAAGGGGGCACCCGGCCACTTTGCCCACATCTTCATACTGAGCGGTTGCGGTGGGGTTGATCAAGGAAAGGGAGTCCGGGTTTCCATCCCATCCAAAAAAGTTCCCATCCCCCATCCATCGAGTAAAGCCAATGCCATTGGCGGATACCCATTCATCCAAGTCCTCCATCGTGGGGATAATTGGCAAGCTCTTATCTCTTTTCCCCTTTGACCCGGTTCTGCCTTTGGGGGAGTGCGCCAAAATCGCCTCGTCGTAAGACCTCAGGGTGAGGATCTTACTGATGAACTCTGATGCGAGCTGGGAGTTTAAGGTGTTTTTAATGTCCAGCAATCGAGAGAACAGGGCTTCCGGGTTTTTGGTTTCTTCTGGAGTGAAGCCAGCTCGTTCATGAATGATTGTATCTACGTCAATCATTGCAAAAGGAGAGTCCTTGGAGGGCTTCAGCCTCTTTTGTTTGCTTTTGCGAGCCTTCTCTTGCAGGGCTTTCATAGTGAATACCCTAGTCAGGCTCTCAGCCCCGTCCGAAAGGGCGACCTTGAGCATATACGACCAGATGTGTCTACTGGAACCCCAGCGGCCAATGTCCTTTGGGACGACACATGGCGAAAGATTATTCTGAAAGCAAAACGCTAGGCCAGAGGTTGAGACGTAGTGTTCATGCAATACTACGGCCTGATCAGTTTGCTGGCAAAGGGGGGTCGGGTGGAAGTTGTAATCGTCTGCTATTGGCATTGTAAGTGGGCTCTAGATGTTGGAGTTAGATGCTGAGACAGCGTATAAACAGGGGGACAATAGAGATCAAGCACTATTTGGAAGTTTGTTCGATTTCCCACGTTTTGAACGTGCAGACTCATTCGATTTCCCACGTTTTGAACGTGCAGACCTGAAAAAATTTCACAGACAAACGGATCAAGCTATCACGCTTGGCGCGGGTGGAAATGCACCAGAGGTAGGAGGGAGAGAGCTTCGCAGTGCCCCCTATAGTCCCCCAAGGAACCATAGGGGAGCGGCGGGTCGTGATGCACCATCGGCAGTCGGTCGATTGCAATTCCGCGCAACTGTGACCACCGTCCGGGCCAGCCATACGCTTTCGCGTTTTACACTCCCGGGTCATCCCGTTGCGTCCCCCTGCGCCAACGGCGCAAGCTGAGGATTGCCCTCCCAGCAGATTCCTAGCCCGGGGGAGGGGGCGGGAGGCCTCCCTGCTCGGTAAGACGCCCCGTGATCCGCGCAACTATCAAAGGCGATTGCGCTACCTCGC
>TARA_R100000700_G_scaffold24076_2_pt1 | contig 11878 bp, 14 predicted proteins | sample TARA_R100000700 | Tara Oceans TARA_R100000700 (sample SAMEA2622810) | marine metagenome | biome: marine biome (ENVO:00000447); feature: marine epipelagic mixed layer (ENVO:xxxxxxxxx); material: "saline water (ENVO:00002010), including plankton (ENVO:xxxxxxxx)" | depth 120 m | reverse complement strand
AATACATTACCAAGTCCTAAATATGGATATATCGCCCCTACGTACAGAATGGCAAAACAAGCAGCATGGCAATACTGCATAGACTACACACAAAAAATTCCAGGTGTTCAATATCACACCACCGAACTTCGTGTTACCTTACCAGGTAACAGAACAATACAAATGTTTGGCGCTGATTCATATGATAATCTTCGTGGACAAAGATTTGATGGAATAGTTGTAGATGAAATAGCAATGATGCCCCCTGATATATGGACAGTATTACGTCCTGCCTTATCAGATAGGAAAGGGTGGCTTATAGCTATAGGAACTCCTGCAGGTCATAACGCATTTTTTGATTTGTATGACAATGCTGTCAATAATCCTGATGAATGGTACTCGGCTGTGTTTAAAGCAAGTGAAACAGGAATTATCGATAAAGAAGAATTAGATGCAGCTCGTAAGATGATGAGTGAAGAGCAGTATGAACAAGAATTTGAAGTATCTTTTGATGCAGGTGTTCTTGGTGGTATCTATACTAGGTCCTTAACAAAGGCACAAGATGATGGTCGTATTACAAATATAGAATATGATGAAAATTTTAAAGTAGATACAGCATGGGATTTGGGTGTTGGAGACTCCACAGCAATATGGTTCTTTCAACGTGTGGGTAATAGAATACACCTGATAGATTATTATGAAAATACCTCAATGGGTTTAGATCATTACGTGAAAGTCTTAGCACAAAAAGGGTATCAATATTCTAACCATTACGGACCACATGATTTACGTCAACGTGAGCTCTCTAGTGGTAAGTCAAGATATGAAATAGCAAATAATTTAGGATTGTATTTTACAATCGTTCCTAAGTTACCTGTCATAGATGGGATCAATGCAACACGTATGATTTTTTCTCGTATGTGGTTTGATAGAGATAAATGTAAACAAGGTATTGAAGCAATGCGTCAGTATCAATGGGAAAGAAACGATAAGACAGGACAACTGTTAGATAAACCAAAACACTCATGGGCTTCTCATGGTTGTGATGCAATTAGATACATGGCAGTTGGAATGAATGAAACAAGTGATTTTAAAAGTGAAATTAAATATGGAAATATGGGAATAGTATAATGACAAAATCAAAAGTGCCAGGATATGATAATACTAAAAAAGCAATAGTAGATTATCTTAATCAACCAAGTGTTACTAATAAATTAAAAAAAGAAGTAATGCAAAAAGTTAAAGACAAAAGACTAGCAACAGATAAAAAATTTTTTAAAACAAATAAAGGTAAAAGAGTTTTAAAAGCAATATTAAGTAATTATAAAAATTTTTAGGAAACAACAATGGTAATGCCAACAAAATATAGTAAGCAAATGATAACAAATATTTGCGATAGATTAGCCAATGGAGAGTCTATTCGTTCTATTTGTCGTGATAAGGATATGCCTACATGGGAAACTATTCGTACTTGGCTTCGAAAAAAAGAAGGATTTCAAGAAGAGTACAATAGAAGTAAGCAAGAAGGTATCGAATATATGCTTGGCGATAATAGAGCTAAAGCATTAGAGACATTAGAACGTGCAAAACAAGGTAAAGGTAAAGTAGGTTTAGAAGAAGCTGCTGTATTAAAACTCTTAATGCACGATACACATTGGACAGCAGGAAAATTAGTGCCCAAAGTTTACGGAGATAAGACACAACAGCAAATTACAGGCGCAGATGATGGGCCATTGCAGATAAAGTGGGAAGATTAAATGGCTAAAATGCGAAATTCAGAAGTTTTAGCACTTCTAGGACAATTATTAGAAAATTCTATTGGTTATTTTGAAGGAAATATTGGTTCTGAACGTAGAACTGCTTTTAAATACTATTTAGGAAAGCCCTATGGTAATGAAATTGAAGGTCGTTCCCAAGTAGTAACGCAAGATGTGTTGGAAGTTGTTGAAAATATTCTTCCTTCCTTGCTTCGTATCTTTACAGCAGGAGAACAAATTGTAAAATTTGACCCACAAGGTCCTGAAGATCAAGAAGTTGCAGAACAATGCACGGATTATATCAATCATATTTTTATGAAAGACAATCCAGGCTTTATGATTCTTTACACAATGTTTAAAGATGCTCTTTTACAAAAAAATGGTTTTGTTAAACATTATTATAAAGAAATAGAAAAAACTAAAACAGAAGAGTACGCAGATTTAACAGATGTAGAATATAATTCTTTATTAATTGATGATGCAGTTACAATAGAAGAGCATAATGTAAAAGATGTTGAATTAGAAGTTTTACATGATGTTAAAATTACTCGTACAACAAAAGAAGGAAGAATTTGTGTAGAAAATGTTCCTCCTGAAGAAATGTTTGTCAGTAAAAATGCTAAAAGTTTTTACGATGCACAATTTGTTGGACACAGAGTTATTAAAACAAGAGCTGAAGTTATTGCAATGGGTTTTGATAAAAAACTTGTCGATAAACTTCCTAGTTATACTGATGGTTTCTACAATCAAGAACACACAGAAAGAGAATTATATCAAACAGAGTCTCCTGAAACAGAATATCAAAGTATAGATAAATCAACTGACTATGTACGCATTGTAGAATGTTATACAAAAATTGATTATGAGAAAAAAGGAAAACCTACTTTAAGAAAAATTACAATAGGGGGTAATGAAAGTATTATCCTTGATAATGAAGAAATAGATTATCTTCCTTTCTCTATGGTAACTCCAATCCCTATGCCACATCTTTTCTATGGAATGAGTGTTGCAGACTTAGTGATGGATTTACAATTAATGAAATCAACTGTCCTTCGTCAAACAATGGACAACATGTATTTGCAAAACAACGCAAGACATTTAGTTATTGATGGTCAAGTTCAACTTGATGATCTTATTACTTCACGTCCTGGTGGTATTGTAAGAACAAAAGGACCAGGTGCAGTAACACCTCTAACTACACCTTCTTTCTTAAATGAAGGTCTAGCAATGTTAGAAAAAATAGATCAATTAAAAGAAGCTAGAACAGGTATATCACGTTCTCAAATGGGAGCAGACCCTAATACGATACAAAAATCACACACTACTGCTACATCTGTTAATGCTTTAGTAAATGCAAGTACGCAAAGAATAGAATTGATAGCGAGAATATTTGCAGAGACAGGAGTAAAAGATTTATTCAAATGTATCATGCAACTTGCTACCAAGTATCAAGATCAACCACGTATAATACGTTTACGCAATCAATTTGTAGAAATGAACCCTCAAGATTGGGCTGATAAAGATATGGACGTTTCTATACATGTTGGTTTAGGTACAGGTAATACAGATCACAGAGTTAATTTACTTTCACAAATTTTACAAATACAACAAATGCTTGTTAAAGAAGGTGGGTACGGAAGATTAGTTGACGAAAATAAAATTTATAACACATTAGAGAAGTTAGTTGTTAATGCAGGATTTAGTTCTGCTCAACCTTTCTTTGTTGACCCTTCTACTGTTCCTCCTCCACCTCCACCAGACCCTATGAAAGAAAATCCTCTTCTCATGGCTGCAATGGAAGAATTAAAATTAGAAAAAGAAAAAACAATAGCAACTCTTCAACAAAAACGTGAAGAGATGATGTACGACATGCAGAAAAAGATTTTAGAACTAGAAACAAAACTTAAAATTGAAGCAGAAAAAATAGATTCAGAAGAATTACGTAAAGCTGCTGAAATTGAAAGTGATTTAATTAAACAACGAGGAAACTAATGGCACAAAATCCATATCTACAAAACTTATTAGGTATTAATCAAGGGGGTACAGGTTTATATGGATATAATTACACATTACCTACGTATAATAATTTATTATCACAAGGTTTAACAGAAGCTCAAATTGCACAATACGATCCTAATTTTAGTACCTTTAATCAATTTCCTTACAAAGCTAAACCTAATCCAAATGCAAATTTTGCACAATACGAAGTTGTTCCTCAAGTAGCAGGTCAAGTTCCTGTAGAAGAAGAAACAGAAGTTGACATAGATTACGGAAATCAAAATACGAATAATAATAATAGTTTTCAAGATATTACTACACAACGATATGGAACTATAAGAGACAATAATCCTGAAGTTTTAAATCTTTCTAATGTTCCTTTAAACGATATGTCCGAAAGTGAATTAATGGATTATGGTTTAAGAAAAGGTTACATTGGCGAAGACGGAATTTTATTAGGTCCACAACAAACAACAATGGGTAAAATGGGTTTGTATGGAAATATTTTAAAAGCTCCTGCACAAATAATGAACGATAAAAAATACGAAATGTTTATTAAAGCTCTTGAAAAGAAAAATATGTATTTAGGAAATTATGGTGGAGATAGAAACAAAGCAAAGTTTGCTATGTTTTCTCCTAGTTATAAAGAAGCATTAGCTAAAGCAAATTTTTACAATGATAAATTAGGTAACATTGGAACAAATACAAATATTAGAATACCTGGTACTGCAAAATCTGTAGCAGGAATAATTAATCAATATGTTCCAACAGGAGTAGGTGCAGATAAAAGTAAAAATAATGTTCAATATCATACAAGTACAGGTGGTTATTATACTGGTGATGGAAAATTTGTAACTGGTTATGGTCAAACAGTTGCTTTTGGTTCCTTGCAAGATGCAGTTGATACTATTTTTGCAGCAGCGCAAAGTGGAAATGTTTCAACAGTACCAGATAAATTTTTAACTCCTGAATATATAAAAACAATAAAAAAATTAATTAAACGTGGGGATTTTACGCAAGATCAAGGCGATGATATTATAACTGCAATTAATACAATTAATACTATTGATAAACCTAAAAAAGAAATTAAGAAAAAGAAATCAGGAAATAAACCTTATTATAATCAAGGAACAGATGGTGGGGGCGCTTATAATACATCTAGCAGTAGCTCAAGTAGTTATAGTTATAGTAATCCATATAACAACCCATCTACCGAAAATGTAGGCACAAGTGGAATGACTTACGGAAACGTATCAAGCAGATAAATATGTCAAAAGAAATTCATCTAGGTAATCAAGCAAAGAGAATACTAGAAGACGAAATTTTTACTGATGCAGTAAAAAAAATCGAAGAAAGATTAAACCAAGAATGGTTAGCATCTCCTCTTCGAGATACCGAAGCAAGAGAAAAAATATTTCTCATGCGTAAAATGTTGGAATCACTTATCAACGAAATTACGTCTGTCATGGAGACAGGAAAATTGGCGAATAAGACATTGACCGACATTCAAGAAACAAAAATTTTTAATTAAAAATTAAGGAGATTATATGGCAGATCAACCTGAAAAGGAATCTGTTGCGCTATCACAGCAAACAGCAGAAAGTGAAATCATCAACCTTTTGGGTACTTTGGAAAAAGACCAAGCCACAGGGAATGAGGACACAACACCAGAGACACCTGTAGAGCAATCTACTAAAGTTGAAAGTGAAACGCAGGAATTAACCCCTGACGATTTGGAATTAGTGTCTGAGGACACCACAACGGAAACTGACGAGCAACTTTATGAAGTCAAAGTTAATGGCGAAACAATTAAAGTTACTTTAGAAGAATTACAAAGTGGTTATGCTAAAGATTCTGATTACCGACAAAAAACATCTAAGCTAAGTGAAGAACGTAAAAACCTAGAGTTAGAACGTCAAAAAATTTTAGATGAAATGAACGTGGCTAATCAAAAAAAATCCGAATACGTTCAACGACTTGAAGAAGTTGTAAGTAATTTTGATAAACCTAGTATGTCCGAAGCCGATTTGGAAAAGCTCTATGAAGAAGACCCAACGGAATATGTTAAGGCACAAGCTAGAATTACAAAAGAACGTGAACATCAGAATAATTTACGAGCTCAATTAGAAAGCGAAAAACAAGAACAACAAGCTCAATATCAACAAAAATTACAAACTGTTCTTAAACAAGAACAAGAAAAGTTGATTGAAAAGTTGCCTATTCTTGGCGATCCTAATAAAGCTCCTAAAGTTCAAAATGATATTAAAAACTTTTTAATATCACAAGGATTTACCGATACGGAATTACAAAATTTAACAGATCACAGAACAGTTTTGGTAGCGTACAACGCAATGCAATTAGATAATTTAAAAAAAGCAAAACTAGACGGCAAGAAAGTTAAACGAGTTCCTAAGGTAACAACTTCTGGTTCACAAACTACTACATCTTCGGAAAGTTCGTCTGCGATTCAAAAAGCAATGGCTTCTTTAAAAGCAAATCCCAATAAGGGGAATAACAAGAGTACAAAAGATGCTTTTCTTGCTTGGACAGAAGCACAACAACTTTAGGAGATAAGTATGGCACAGCCAACAAATACTTTTGACACCTATGATATGAGTGGCATACGTGAGCAGTTATCTGATATTATATATAATATTAGTCCAACTGATACACCAATGTTCTCTAGCATGGGTAAAGGTAAGGCATCGAACACTCAGTTCAAATGGCTTACAGACTCTTTAGCTGCAGCAAGTGCATCAAACCATCAAGTAGAAGGAGACGACTACACTGGTACTGCACAAAGCGCTACTGAAGAGCTTCACAACTACACACAAATCTACGCAAAGAACTTTGTCATTACTGGCACAGATGATGCAGTAGATGCAGCAGGGCGCTCTACTCAACTCGCATATTCCCTCGCAAAAAATTCGAAGGAGTTAAAGAGAGACGTAGAAGCAGGTATCTGCCAAGCTAACGTAATCCCAACTGTGGGAGGTTCTGCTGCAGCAAGAAAAACAGCAGGATTATTAACATGGATAAGAGGAAACTCTAGTGTTGGTGCAGGGGGTGCAGATGCAGCTCACACTAACGGAGTACCTTCAGGCACAAGAACTGATGGAACACAAAGAGCTTTTTCTGAGTCAATGTTAAAAGAAGTAATCAGAGAATGTTACAATGCAGGTGGAAACCCAGACACTATTATGGTGGGTCCATTTAACAAACAAGCAATTTCTGGTTTTACTGGTGGCTCAACTGCAATCAGAGAAGTACCTGCTAAAACAATCGTTGCAGCAGTAGATGTATATCAATCAGACTTTGGAACTTTAACTGTTAAACCAAACAGATTCCAAAGAGATAGAGATTGTTGGGTATTGGATTCAGAATTTTGGGGTTTCAATGTTCTACGTCCATTCCAAAACACTCAACTAGCAAAAACTGGCGATAACACTCACATGTTATTACTAATGGAAGGTGGCGTGGTTGCAAGAAACCAAGAATCTTCAGGCATAGTTGCAGATTTAACTACTTCTTAATTTTAGGTTAAGTTAAGAAAATCTAGGGGGCCTTTATAGGCCCCTTATTTATTGAAGAGTATTTACTCGGAACAATAAGAGGAAAAAATGAGAACTTTAAACGATTATTTTATTATGGGTGGAAACATGACTGCTATTCAAACAGCAGATAATGCAAGTCCCGTATGTGTTATTCCTGATGGTGGAAAACTAAAAGAAATTTTTATGAACGTGCATACAGTAATTGATGCAGCAACTACTTTTGACATTATGAAAAATGGAGCTGATACAGGCATTGATGCAACTTTAGCAGATGCAACAGCAGATGAAACTGGTGTAGCTTTAGCTATCGGTGGAGAAGTATTAGTAGAAGCAGGAGACGCAATTCACATTAAAAGTAATGGCGAACAAACAGCAGCTACTACGGCTGATTTAAGTTACGTTATTCGTAGATAAGGATATTTTATGGCACGAACATATCAATACAGACCAATTAAATATACAGTACAAGATCATTCAGGTGCAGGGCAAATAGCAACAGCTATTTCTGCCGATGTATATTTAGTTCATGTATCAACAACAGTTGATGCTTATATTAAATTAGAAGGAACTGCTGCGAACAAAGATGGATTGTTATTGAGTGCCAATGATTCAATAACTATGAAAACAAGTCCATCTGATAGTGTATCTGCATACGCAACAGCAGCAGGACAAATTTCAGTAACAGAGTTATCATCATAATGTCTAAAAAATTACCTATTTCTAAAGATATAGTTGATACTAATTTTATTAGTGATGATAGTGAAGGTAAAATTCATATTGAACGCAAACAAGATGTAACACCTGTTATTGAAGAAAATAAAATTAAACAAAGCCTGGGGGAAGGAGTTAGCAAGACTAAAGAACTTAATCACGTTGCTTCTATCCCCTTGGTTGTTGTTGAACAATTAGCAAAACAAGGAATTATGTCTCCAACAGGAGATATTGTTGACCATATACGTTTTAAAAGATGGTTAAATAATTCCGACAATAGAGCATTTCGAGTATGGACAGGAACAGTTTAAATGGCATTAGATACTTATTCAAATTTAAAAACGGAGATAGCAAATTATCTGAATAGAGATGATTTAACTGCTAACATTGATACATTTATTGATCTAGCAGAATCACGTCATGCAAAAGATTTACGTTTACGTGAAATGGCTGTTAATACAACTGAAGACACAGTTGCAGGTACTAAGCATATTTCAATTCCAACAGGATTTTTAGAATTTATTTCTATACAAAATACTTCTGCTAGTCCTCAAACAGAATTGCAATATATGGCTCCTAATGAATTGAATAGAGTATATGTAGATGCAGGAAATAGTCTTCCTGTATATTACACCATAATTGGAGATAAAATTTATTTTGGTCCAACACCAGATAATGCGTACACAATTAATATGTATTATTATAAACGTATTACAGGTTTATCTGACTCTAATACAACAAATGATATTTTAACAAACTATCCTGAATTATATTTGTATGGTTCTTTGTTAGAAGCAACACCTTTTATACAAAATGATGAAAGACTTCCTGTATGGGCTAATCTTTTTAATGAAGCAATACAGAAAGCTAATTTAAGTGATGAAAAAGGAAAACACTCTTCTACACCAATGCAAATGACATCAACACAATTTGCACCTAAAAGAAGAGTTTATAGATGATACCTTTTGGCGAATTACAAACTGATTTACCAACTTATCAAAACACAGGAGCTATCCAAGCTGATAATGTGTTGCCATTAAAAGTTGGGTATAAATCTTTACCTGGTTTCCAAGAATTAAGCACAACAGCTTTAACAGGAAATGCTGTAGGTTTATTTACTGCCTTTAACGCAGGAGGTACTACTAACTACGCAGGAGACGCAACAAAATTATATCAAATGAACTCTTCACAAGAGTTTATAGATAAATCTAAAGTAGGTGGGTACAATAATTCTACAACAGAAGGTTCAAGAGACTTTTGGGCTTTTACACAATTTGGTACAAATATTATTGCTGCTAATCATGCAGATAATATTCAAAAATTTGATGAAGGAACAGATTCAGCTTTTTCTGATTTAACAACTTTTAAAGCAAAATATTTAGCTGTTATTCGTGATTTTGTTTTTACAGGTTATACAACAGAAAGTGGAACTTCTTATAACCAACGTGTTAAATGGAGTGGGTTAAACAATATAACTCAATGGACCCCATCACAAACTACACAATCAGGTTATCAAGATGTTGTTGGTCCTCATGGTAATATCCAGGCAATTATTGGTGGAGAAAGTTTTGGTATTATATTTTTTGAAAGAGCAATTTATAGGGTTAGTTATGTTGGTACTCCTTTAATTTTTACCTTTGAAAAAATTTCCGATAATATTGGTTTATTTGCTCCACGTTCTGTTTGTTCGTTTGGTAATATGATCTTTTTCTTAGCTCAAGATGGATTTTATAAATTAACAGGTGGTCAACAATTAACACCAATAGGCGAAGGTAAAATAGATAACTATTTTTTTGAAGACTTAGCATCTAACTTAGATGGAATATGTGCTGCTGTGGACCCAAACAACAGTTGTGTATTTTGGTCTTATCGAGGTGGTGCAACAGGTTCTACAACAGGAGATATAAATAATAAATTATTAATTTATAATTATTCCGTTAATAGATTTAGCACAGGGTCAAGCATGGATATTCAATATATTGCAACTGCTTCCCAAGAAGCTTTTACCACATTAGAAAGTTTAGATAAGTTAGGCACGTTAGATAATTTACCTAAATCTTTAGACTCGTATTATTACGGAGAAGGTATAGTTGGTTTAGCAGGTTTTAGTGGCGATAAAAAATTTGGAAAATTTATTGCAACAAGTCTAACAGCTACAGTTGATACAACAGAATTTGAAGGTGCAAAAGGAAGACGATCTACCTTAATTTCTTCTACTCCTATCGTTGATGGTGTAGGGGGAACCTCAGTAACAGTAACTCCTTTATCTCGTTCTTCACAGTTAGATACAATTAGTGTTGGAACAGCAGTTTCAACTTTAACAAATGGTTCGTGTCCTATTCGATCTACAAGTAGATTTCATCGAATGAGAGTTAAAGTAACAGGAAATTTTACAACAATGTCAGGAGTAGAAATAGAAGCAAGACCAGAAGGTAAAAGATAATGGCAACAAACCAATATCCTAATGTCCCTATTTCTATGCCAGACCATGATCTGCATTTACGATTAATTTCTTCATCATTAAATAATACGATTGATGGAAAATTAAATTCTACAGGAAGCATCACATTGACAGCAAGTTCGACTACATCAACATTAACCAATGCTCGTATTGGCGAAAACTCTGTTATTGTTTTTATGCCAACAACAGCAAATGCACGTACAGCTTTAAATACGTTGTATGTTTCTGCTAGAGCAGATGGTTCAGCAACATTAACACATGCCAGTTCAGGAAACACAGATCAAACACTCGGATTCACTATCTTCGGATAGTCAAATAAGTTACGTTCCTCCCAAAGATGTTGGCTTAGTTTGGAAACAAATTGAGCCACTTCTTTTAAAACCATTAGAGATTGATGGTTTTGCCTACATGCCTAAAGATATTTTTGACAGTTTGTTAAAAAAGAAAATGCAATTATGGATTTCGTGGAATGTAAAAACAAACGTAGTGGAAGCAGCTATTGTTACAGAAATAATAGACTATCCACGACTTCGTTCTTGCCGTTATTTTTTAGCAGGAGGAACGAATATGAAGTCTTGGTTCAATCCAATTAAAGAACAGATTGAACAATGGGCTAAATTAAACAAGTGTCAACGAATAGAACTCGTTGGACGTAAAGGTTGGGTTAAATGGTTAAAAGATTACAAACAAAAACACATAATATTAATGAAGGAATTATCAAATGAGTAAAGGCGCAGGAGAAGCAAAAACAGTTTCCAATGTAACACCTTGGGAATCACAAATCCCATATTTAACAAAGGGATTTGAAAGAGCAGAAAGTTTATATCAAGCTCCAGGACCAAATTATTTTCCTGGACAAACGTATGTTGATTTTTCTCCACAAACAGATTTAGCTTTAAAAGCACAAGAAGCAAGAGCATTGTCAGGTTCTCCTTTAATGGGACAAGCTAACACAGAAATGCTTAAACAGTTAAAAGGAGATTACTTAGACCCAACAAGTAATCCTTTTATAACTAATTTGTATAATAAATTAGCAGGAGACGTTACTTCTGGTGTTCAATCTCAATTTACTTCAGCAGGACGTTTAGGTAGTGGTGCTAATCAAGAAGTATTAGCAGGTGCTCTTGGAGATTTAGGAACACAATTATACGGACAAAATTATATGGCTGAACGAGCTAATATGAATAATGCTTTAATGGCAGCTCCTCAAATGTCGCAAACAGATTACGATGATATTTTACGTTTACGTCAAGTTGGTGCTGAACGTGAGGGATTACAAGAAGCAGCCCTAGCAGATGCAATGAATAGGTATCAATATCAACAAATGCTTCCATATGAAAAGTTAAGAAACTATCAAGCTGCAACAGGTGGCTCGTATGGTCAAACACAAACTAATGTTCAACCTCTTCAACGTAACA
>TARA_R100000700_G_C3179389_1_pt1 | contig 12025 bp, 11 predicted proteins | sample TARA_R100000700 | Tara Oceans TARA_R100000700 (sample SAMEA2622810) | marine metagenome | biome: marine biome (ENVO:00000447); feature: marine epipelagic mixed layer (ENVO:xxxxxxxxx); material: "saline water (ENVO:00002010), including plankton (ENVO:xxxxxxxx)" | depth 120 m | reverse complement strand
GGATATAAAAAGAGACGTGGCAATAAGCGTAAATAAATTACCAGACATACTTGGAGGGAGTTCATAATGGTAGATGAAACACAAAGACAAAGAGCTTTTACTAGACCGGCAACTGGTAGAAATTTAGCGGATACATTTAATAGACCGAGTGGAGGAAGTATCGGACCAGCAGGAGGCCCAACTACATTTAGAAATACTTATCCACAATCGGCACAAAGAGTAGATGACTATATGACTAGAGGAATGGGTCCAAGAGGATTTAATAGACAACAGAGCGGACCACCGGCAAACATAGGATTTGATCGTATGGGGATTGGTTCTTTACAAGACCAAGCAGCTGTTGATCCATCAGATTGGAGAGTAATACAACAAATTTTAAAGGGTGGAGGAAATCCTGATGACTATGTACAAACAGCTATGTCACCAACTGAGGAAATGGAAAAATGGGAAAGAATGCAAAATTACTGGGATATGCCCACTGATTGGGAATATAACCCTGAGGATCTTATTCTTGATCCTTTTGATGAAAATCAACTTTTCGGTCATACTTCTAAAGTTGCTCTAAGACCAGGTGATACTAATATAAATGATCTTACTTCTGGTGGTCCTTTTTACCCAGAAAACGAAGGAATAATGCAAGTAGCAGGTTTAACACAAACGTGGCAAAAAATAAAAGATAAACTTGGAGAATCAGCAGCTAATGACTGGCTAGCATCTCAACAAGCAGTATAGTATGGGATTTTTAAGTAAATTAATGAAGAACCCGTTAATGCAGGCGATTGCGCCTATAGCATTAACTGCGGCGATGGGACCTACAGCTGGATGGATGGGTAAATGGGGTATGTTTAAAAACATGTCCCCACTTATGGCGAACGCCTTAAAGCAATCAGCACTTGGATTTGGTACAGCAGCACTTAGTGGATCTAAACGTCCATGGAAAGGTGCAATGTATGCAGGATTAACATCAATACCTTTCTCTTACATGAGTGCAGCGAACGCAGCGAATCAATTTAATCAACAATATGCAGGGCAAAAAGGATTAGAAAAATATATGATAAGCCCAGAGAACCCTAAAAATCCAATTTTTGAACAAGTAGATTTTGAGCAAGGATTTGGAATACCTGAAAGATTAGAACAACCAGCAACTTGGGGATTTAGACCTAAAGGAAAAGCTATAGCTAAAGTTAGTCCATGGGATATTATGACAGGAAAAACTAGGTCTGCACAAATACCTCCAATGGAGCTTATTAGCACTGATGAATATGATCCACTTGGGGTGAGAGTAGGAGATCCAAGTGAAAAATATAAATCTGGGTTTGCAAAATTAGGATCAACAGAAACTGTTCCATTCGATGCAGACATATTTACTAAACAAGTTCCAATAGAAGGTGCACCAGGATATTACGATACAAAAACAAACTGGATCCCAACAGCAGCGGCGCAAGCTGCAGCACTTTATGGTGGAAGAGATACACCTGAAGAGGAATGGGAAGCGTCAAAAAGAAAAAGAAGAAAAGAATTAGCGTGGATGTACGGCGTCCCTGAAGATATGATTGAAGGGGAAATGGACAATCCATGGTATACTGGAAGTGGTTTGTTTAATGCTGGAGGCATCGCGTCACTTGATATGAGCTATGGGGGCGACGTCAGTGGCCCAGGTGGTCCAAAAGACGATATGATTGATGCAAAATTATCGGACGGTGAATTTGTAATGACAGCAAAGGCTGTCGAAAACTTTGGTGGTGGCGATCGCTACGAAGGTGCAAGAAAAATGTATCAAATGATGAATATGTTAGATCCACAATCAGAAACAATGAGTGAGGTAGTATAATGGTTGTTAAAACATTAATAAAAAAACTAACTAAAAAGAAACCAAAGACAAAACCAAAGACAAAACCAACACCTAGGTATCGCACAGATCCTAAGACTGGTCAAAAGTTTTTAAATAGAAGAGCAACAGTATCTGGAGTAAAAGGTATAACAAAGAAAAAAACACCAATTAGAGATGCTGCACTTGGATTAGGTGCTATGGGTGCTGCAGGATTAGGAACGTATGCCATTACTAAAACTGATACATTTAAAAAAACAGCTAAAAAATTAAAAGAAGCAACTGAAAAACATAAAGAAAAAGACAAAAAGAAAAAGGAGAAAATGAATTACGGGGGAAGATGAAGTGGAGGTTCTTAGGACCTAAAGATTTTGAGTGGATGCTGGATGTATCTAAAAAGCACCACAAAGAATCAGACTGGAGTGAGGTTGAATACAGTGAGGATAAAGTAAAGGGTTACATCACCACTGCTTTAAAAGATCCAAATTATTTTGCGATCATCGTTGAAGAAGACGACAAAAGAATTGGATTTATGGCTGGAAGGATATTAGAGTATTCTTTTAGCAAAGAAACATTTGCGAGGGAACTAGATTTATATGTAGAACCTAAGCATAGAAACGGAATGGCAGGGATATTTATGATGAAAAAATTTATAGAATGGTCAACGGTAAAGGGAGCACATGAGGTGCTTTTTGAGCCACGTCTTTCCGATGGTACAATAAAAAAATTTGACGCGATGGCGAAACGTCTAGGTATGGAACATTTCGCGAACGCTTATAGGAGAAAATTATGAGTTTTGGTGGCGGCGATAGTCCTCAAAATACTACATTTCAGACGCAGTATACAAGAGATGCACCTCAGATAGAGGCAGCAAAACTTAATTTAATGAAAACTGCTCAAGATTATACTCGTTTTGGTATGAATCCTTGGGAGGCAGTTGATGCAGATGCTAAACCTGGTGATGATGATTATGGTAAGTATGAGTATACAGGTACTGATGGACGTTATGCTACAGGAACATTATTCCAAGATCTAACTCGTGAACAAAGAGCACGTGAAGGACAAGCTGGTGGTGCTGAAGGAATTCCAGCACAACAAGTTGCAGGATTTGATCCTATGCAAACTAGAGCTTTTCAACTGGCAGACAAAGGAATAGGTACATACCAACCTTATTTAGATGCAGCTTCACAATTTACATTACAAGCAACACAAGCTTACGATCCTTCAGAAGCATATAAACCTTACATGAATCCATATCAAAATGAAGTAATAGGGGCAATAGAACAACAATTTGATAAGGCGCAGAATTTACAAAATCAACAAGCGACACAAGCAGGAGCTTTTGGTGGCGCCAGACAAGGAATACAGTCCGCTGAACTTACAGGGCAAAGAGCACAGACTGTTGGAACAGCACAGGCGCAGAATTATGGGCAAGCACAGCAACAAGCGCAAGCACAATTTGCATCACAAATGGGGAGATATGGCGAAGCAGCTAAAATGGCAGCTGGTCTTGGTGGTCAAGCGCAACAACAGCAATTAGGAGATATTGCATCATTAATGTCAGCTGGATCTGTACAACAACAGAACCAACAGCAACAGTTGGATGCACAGTATCAACAACAATTGCAACAGTTGTATGAACCTTACCAACGACTAGGGTTTACTTCTGATATTTATCAGGGTATGCCTTCTAGTGCTATGGCAATTTCAATGGGTACTTCTCCGGGAGCTAACCCATTGGCACAGACCGTAGGAGCTGGAATAACCGGACTAGCAGGCTATCAAGCAATTAAAGGTAACTAGGAGGTAGGAGTGAATCCTTTATACAGGTCTCTTTTTAAACCAATCTTAGATAAAGCGTCACGTCAAGCGTATAGAATGCGTGGATCTGCTGGTGAATTTTCAAAAGCAGCGGATGCGGCAGGGCAAAAAATATACAACAGTCCTTACTACAAAGCATACATGGATGCGGCAAGAGGAAAAGGTGGCAAAGTTAAACAAGCAGTTGCACTTGGAACGCCAATCTATGCATACAATAAACTAGGTGATCTTACAGGGTTGCCGTTTAGAACAACAGAACCTGAAAAAGAAGTAGAAAAGCAAAAAGATATTACTATAAAAGAAAAAGACGATAATATACTAGTCACTGAAAAAGATAAAAAAGAAACAGTTGATGAAGGCACAGAAGTAAATGAAGAAACACTTACGGATGATTCCAATGTAAGTGATGATTCAAGCAATAACCAATCATTAGTAGAACAATCTAATATTTATGCAGGATTAATAGACAATGATAGCCTTCGAAGAATAGAAGGGTACAAAGATGTTATAAGACAGTTTATTGGAAGCGGTGATGAGGGTGAACAAATGCAAAAGACTGGATTGTTATTGCAATTAGGATCAGCTCTTATGGCCGGTAAGTCAACGGACCCAGGACTTAAAGGATTTATGGAAGTAGTAGGGCAAGCAGGTATGCAAGTTGCACCAACACTATTTCAAATGGGTGTAGAAAAAGGAAAGGCGGAGCGTGAAATAGGAGCAGCAGCTCTTAATCTTTACATGGATCAATTAGATAAAGCATCTGATCGTAGTGGACCACTTACTGTTGCTTATGAAAACGTATATAAAACTGATGGCAATAACAATTTAGTTTATGATGCTAATGGTGATCCTATACCAGTCGATAGACAAAGAGTTGGAACGTACTATCGTATGAGCCCAGAGATGATGAACTTTATGGATATAAATGCACAACTTGGCTATGAAAGATTTACCTTTGTTGATACTACAGCTAGTAAAGAAGGAATTGAAGCTAGTGGATTAGGTGGAGGATTTGAAACTACAATGCAATCTAAAGCTGCGAGAGATAATCAGAAAAAATATGCAAAATATGTAAGACGTGGATTGAATACAATGGCAGATTACATTATGCCACTTATTATTGAACAACGTGATACATTAACAGGTTTCTGGGGTGAAGTAGGTAGAATTGCAGGACCTAAAAAAGCATTACTTGATTCATTTAACCAAGCATTATTTAATAGTGCTGGGGGAGAAAAAGAATTTAATGCAAAATTTGACACCATACAAAAAGATACACTTGCTGATATGGAAGCAAGTAATTACATTGTTTATGAAGGTGCAAATGCTACACAGGTAATAGGTGGTGTTGAAGTTGGATTCTTTATTGATAAAAATAACAAATACGGATTTAATGATGGGGCAAGATATTCTGATGATGGTAAAACATTACTTGATCCAGGTGAAGCAGCGTGGATACCTACAAGAAGTGGTATTGAAATGCTTCTTGATAACCCTAACCGTTTAGCAACAAAAACATTTGAAACAACTCTTGGTCTAATGTTAGCAAGAGACAGACAGCCAACGGGTCGTATGTTAGCAGACGTTCTTAGAAGATCATTTGAAGAAACAAAAATGACTGGACTAGGTGGTGATCTTTCAACTTCACCAGTACAAGTTATTAACAACTATGTAAGAATATACGGACAGTTATATAAAAACATGAATAATGCATTTAAAGCTGCAGGAGTAACTGATGATGAAGAAGTAGGAAGTCAACCTGGATGGACATATGACCCAATTTCATTTAAAATTGATGGATTAGATAAGTTTGTTTCATCTTATTACCAGCTTCGTTACAATGATGAAAGATACAATCAAGAGATTGAAGGTGGACCGTTATATGGTGCATGGGTACAATCAATTGGTGGAAATATACAATTAGATAACAATGAGAATATGGGTGGCACTACCGATATACATAAAAATATTATGGATCAACTTAACTAATGGCTAATAAAAAATTATCATCAACACAAGCATATAATGAGGCGATTAAGCCTTTTATAGATCATAAAAATGCGTATCAAGAATACAAAGGTACTACAACTGAAGGTGGTATACCAAGAAAAGAATCTCAAGAAAAAATAGAAGCAGGACAAAAATGGCAAAAAGAATGGTTAGTAGATCCACTTACTGCAGTACCTTCCGCTCTTTGGAATCTAGGATTTAAAGATACTGGATGGGAAGCAGGGAAAAATAACTGGCTATTACAAAGCAAGGCGGATAAGGCACAAAGAAAAGATGAATTAAACAATTTTAAAATATATCGTCAAAAACGTGATGATGTGCGTAATATGATATTGGAAATGGCTGAAGCTGGAAAAGAAAAATATGAAAAAACGGGTGATGAAAAATATCTTAATCTAGTAACACAAGGTGTATCTGATATGCTTAATAGTTCTGGATTACAATATAAAGATTTTGTAACTGTTGATCCTGAAGTATTTGATATGCGAGATGGCTCAATGTTATTTAGCAATCAACCTAATCCTTATCCAATACTAGAAGCTTATGGATATATAGGTGCAGGAACTTACGGCGCAATTAAGGGTGAAAAATTAATGAGCAATAAATTTTTAAAAACAGGTTACGGAAAAAAATATCCAAAAGGAAAATTAGGTTATCTCGCACGTATTGGAGGTGCCGTTCTTGGAGGAGCGAGTGGTGCTGCAGTTTCAGATTATGGGTATGAAGGAATGCTTGATATTATGAACCGTGCAGGACAAGCAAAAAAATGGAGAGAAGACCCGAACATTCGTACAGGATTAATGGACACAATGCTTGCAGAAGTTATGCCAGAGTCATGGACATTTGGTGGTGAAGGAATTAATAGACCAGATCAAAAAGCAAGAATGGAAAGTGCACTGAGTGCATTTAAATGGGATGCGGCTATTTCATCAGCATTCTTTGGAGCAAGACCATTGTATTATGCACTGCGAAAAGGTGTTGGTTCTGTTCCGTTTAGAATGTTTAAAGATAAACCAAGTAAAGCACCAGGCATTGTAAGTTCAAATGAGCTTCTTACAATGGAACAAAATTTATTAAAGAACTGGGCACCAAAAGAAGGTTTATATAAAATGCCAACAGAAAAAATGGTGTTTTCAAATCCACTTGGAATTCCAAAACTAGGTGAAGCTATATGGAAAGCTTCTAACTCAAGAGCATTTAGATGGCTAGGTGGTCCTGGACCAATAAAGAAAGGATCAAATGAATGGTGGCCTGAACCCGTAGAAGAAATGGGAACAATGCTTGCAAGAACAATGGTTGGAGGAACAATAGGTAAAGGTGCTGCGGCAACTTTCTCACCTACTCCTCTACTTGGATCTGGAATTAGAGATAACATGGCGAAGCAAAGTGATTTTTACATTGAAGGTGTAATGAACAAGATGCTTGGAACATTTGCACCGTATGCAAATACAGTGGATATGGCTATTGATTGGCAAAAACTTGCATCAGCAAACGCTAGAGGATTTAAAGCACACGCTAAATTTTTAGAAAAAGAATTTACTAATGCTGCAGAAGGAATGGGCAAAGGATTTTCTGATGAAAATTTAGTATCTGTTGCTAAACAAACATTAAAAGAATATCGTGAAAAACTTCAAGTAGAAGGAGCAGAGTATGGCGGTAAACAATTAATTCCTCAAGAAGTAAGTAACAGATTAATTAGATTTTTAGAAAACCAAATAATAAAACCTGTTGGCGAAGGTAGAACACACACAATGCGTGATGTAATGCAAATGAAAGGTCTACGCGAACAGATGGATGATTTACTTAAACCATTACAAGATCAAACTTTAGCTAACACTACTTATGCGGATGATATAACAAGGTTATTTAAAGCGTGGGACGCGGACGTTGGATCTGTTTCTAAAATGGGATACCCTGAAGTATCGAAAGCATTTCAAGATTATGATAATTTTGTAAGTAAAGGATTACTATTATGGGGAACTGACGTTGGGCAATCAGCTGTTAAAGTTGGCCAAAGAGGATTTAATATAACACTTGATACAAGTTCAACTCGTGCAGGGCAAGGATTATTTGAAGTTGCTGTAGCAGCAGCAAAAAATACTCCAAAAAGAGCGTACGAAGAATTAGCATCAATAAAAAGAATAGTAGGTGATCGTGCTTATCATAACGGTGTTGGTACATATATTAGAAATGCATTTCATAAATCATTAGCGGAAACTGATCAAGGAATGATGAACTTTGATGCAAATGCATTTAGAGCTGCACTTGGATTAGGCGAAGAAGGTGCAGCACTTAGAGCTTTTATGCGTGAAGCATTACCAGGACCAGAGGTTACTAAACTTAAAATATTTAATCCTAGAACTGGAAAATGGAATCATTTTGATGATGAATTATACGCAGCAGGAAGAAACCAAGGACTTAAAGAAATGATAGGAGAAGAAATTCCTGAAGGAATGCTAAGAGCAGAAAAAACTAAACTGCCTACCGTTAAAGAATTTGAAGATTTAATTACTATTCTAGAAAGATTATATAAACAAGGTGTTCCATCTACTTCCAAATACATGATGCGTCGTGGTATTATGGGAGGTGTTAGAGGTGCATTAAGATCACTTTCTCCTACAACAGCAATAGGTGCTGTTGGTACAGGTGCACTTGGTGTATGGCCAATGATTGGATTAACATGGCTTGCAAACTATGGTGGTAGAGTTCTTACAAATCCAGTTGCCATGAAAGTATTTAAAAATTCACTTGATGCAAATTTACCGGAGACAATTAGATTAGCAAACATCGCTAGAATTTACCGTATGTTTCCAGAAGAATTTACAGCATTTGATGCAGATCTCGCTGAAATGGAACAACAACAAAGAATATATGATAGATCAGGAAGACTACAAGCACAAGGTGCAAGTGTTGGAGAAAAAGTTAAGGATGCAATCATAGAAAATATTCCATCTGTGGAAGATTTAAAATCAATCCCAGGAAATATAATTGACTCACCTTACAATCCAAATTTATTACAACAAATGAGAAAACCAGATGTACCTCCAGGTGGTGTTGATGCACCATACGCAGATGAAGCAGGTGCATATGATACATCTCAAGCTGGATCGTCAATAATGAACAGTCAAACAATGAACCCTAGTGCTGCGCAAGCACTATATACAGGTAATACAGATGCAGCTCTTGCTGCACAGTATGGTGGCAGTACACAGTACGCTGCTGGAGGTGGGCTAATGGAATTAAATCCTGTGATGAATAATCAGGGGAAATACGTTGATCCTCAAAAAGGGATCAACGACAATCCATTTGCGCAATCACAAAACAAAGGAATATTGGGAGTATTATAATGGCAAAAGTTGATAGGCACGGTATTGGTCCAGCAGACACAAGATTCGGCGGAAATTTGGAGATGGCTAATAGAAGACAGCAATATGACCCTAGGACTTTTGATTGGAATCCTAGAGCAGGGGATATATTATCCAATCGCACTGATCAAAATGTAAAGCATAGTGGATCTGAAACAGATTCATGGAAAAGGGATTTTTGGACGACGAGAAATCCAGATACGAATCGGCTGGCAAGTCAATCTGTTATTGAACACGGTCCTAATCTAATTTCAAATAGATTTGTATATCCAAGCGGTTACGGGAAGGATTATGCCACTGGTGAGGAGTTTCAATTAAAGGGACCTCAAACATGGATGTATGATCCTGCTGATAGATCAGGAATTATGCAGATGGCAGATCCATCTGTTTTTAATACAATGAAAGAAGGATATGATTTTATAAATGATTACTATGATATTGATGATAATAGAATTAATTACGAATGGAACAAACCATTATGGGGTGGAAATTTAAATATTGGTGGTGAATATGATTTAGATGATGATGATTATAAAGTAGGTATTAACTGGGGAACAACTTGGGGATGAGCATGAAAGATATAATTTGGGTAGCAGGAATATTAATAGCGATGGGGGCTACTTGGGGCATGACATCGCAAAGAATTAATGCGATGGAAAAAGACGTAGATCGAATAGAAGAAGCACTAATAATGTTTACTAAAATGGATTCGCGCATTGCAGTGATAGAAACAGAGGTCAAGAATATAAATAAAAAACTTGACGACATGAAAAAATAGGGGCCGCTTGAGGGAAGAATGTACGGCATATTATCACTTCTAAAATCTCTAAAAGGAAAAGATGCAATGCGCAGGGTATTAAAAATTACCCAAAAATATCCTGACTTTAGACCAGTTAGAAATCTAAGAAATCCTAACATAACAGATGAATCAAGATTAGCTATAGCTGAAGGATTAGCAGAAGGATCTGATAGATATCTTAATCCTTATCCAGGAACCTTTATGAATTATGTAAGACATAAGGTTAAAAATCCTAAAATGTTTGGAGACCTTGCTAATTGGTACAGATTAAATCCTGAAAAAATGAAAGTTATGAACGACTGGCACATGGAAATGGGCAGTCAAGGCTGGTGGTCACAAGGTTTTATGGATAGAATGATTAAAAATGACATAGCAGAGATGGCAAAAACAAATTTTACTCTTCGTCAATTAACTGATCAAGAAAAATACTTGTTAGCAGTAGCGAAACAGCGTAGAATGGATGCAATGAAACAACAAGCTAAAGTATTACCATTTAAGAGGAGAGACTAAAGATCATGGGAAAAAATAATTTTCACAGTGGTGGATTTCACTCCCCCCACGGAGACATAGGAGCTTCTAGAGAGGTGAAGGAAGGACCAAGTTGGTCAAGAAATCCAATGAGGGCTGGACAGTATGGGGAAATAACTCGTCCTACTACATATTCTTCTAGTCCTTCGCAATATTCAAGAGACATATGGGGAATGAAAACTCACAGAGACCCTGGTAATTTAACTTATCAGCCACAGTGGGACAATCCTGTTAAATTTGATTATAGCCAAGCAAGAAAAGATACAATGGCAGACAGGCAACATGTTGGTTTTGTGCCACGAAAGTTTGGAGAGGGAGAAAAATATTACATCCCAGCATCACAGGCCTACGAGGAAGGTTATTTTGATGACCCTAACGAACCAGGTAAAAGTTATTTTGAAACTAATCCTGAGTTTAAAACATTTTTTCCTTACGAACCAGATTATGCAGGTCTAGCTGCTTTAAATGAATTTGAAAGAACTGGTGGAGGAATTTATGATGAAACCGGATCAAAAGAGGCACGAGATGCTTATGGATTTTATACTACGGATCATCCGTATAATATAGGAGGACAGTGGACTGGTCCTAAAGGTGAGATGTGGATGAGTGCAAGACCTCACGTAGATGATATAAGTAAGAGAATAGCATTAAATTTAAGCCCAGAAGTAGATGATTGGGCTAAAGGTAGTTATATGTGGAGTCAATTTGATTCTGATTATCCAACCACTGATAGAGCCTATAAAGATACAGCTAAACATGAAATGAAACATCATTGGCTTCAAGGAAATGTAAATCCAGAAGCTACTGATTTATATAGAAGTTATAAAGGACCTGAACATGATGACCCTTGGCACGAGGAAATACATTTAGGAGAGTACATGTGGAGTCCTAAAACTGACACGTACGGGCTAGCTAATTTGGATCAAGCGCAAAATTTTATGCAAATGCATCGACTAGGTAAGAATCAATTTTTAGCTGCGCAACAACCTAACTATGCTGGATTTAATAGTGGCGGAATTGTATCACTTATGATATAATGTGGTGTGAAATTAATACAGAAATATAACTACGCAGATTTAAAAAGAGAAGAAGGTGCAACTAGATTGTATCTTACTCCTGATGGTGAATCATTACCATCCGTTACATCTATACTAGGTAAGACTAAGGATAAATCATTTTTAAAGCAATGGCGTGCACGTGTAGGGGAAAAAGAGGCTGAAAAAATTATAGCCAATTCCGCTCAAATTGGAACCGCGCTCCACCTATATATAGAACATTACGTGAACAAACATTCTTATAAGGATCTTACAGAAATAGGCATTCAAGCGGGGAAAATGGCCCAGGTCATTATTGACCATGACGAAGGATTAAAAAAAGTTAGTGAAGTGTGGGGGTCTGAAGTACATCTTTATTATCCTGGTAAGTATGCCGGAACAACAGATATGATTGGTGTGTATGATGGAAGACCTACTATTATTGATTTTAAACAAACAAATAGACCTAAAAAGCGTGAATGGGTACAAGATTATTTAATGCAATTAGCAGCATATGCTATGGCGCATAATAAGCTTTTTGATACTGAAATTGACCAAGGAGTGATTCTAATGTGCTCTCGTGACCTATTATTCCAGAAATTTGAGCTAAAAGGTGAAAATTTTGTAAGAGCCGGTGAAA
>TARA_R100000700_G_scaffold41079_1_pt1 | contig 12208 bp, 6 predicted proteins | sample TARA_R100000700 | Tara Oceans TARA_R100000700 (sample SAMEA2622810) | marine metagenome | biome: marine biome (ENVO:00000447); feature: marine epipelagic mixed layer (ENVO:xxxxxxxxx); material: "saline water (ENVO:00002010), including plankton (ENVO:xxxxxxxx)" | depth 120 m | reverse complement strand
CCGGGTCCATGGCGTGGCGAATGAACCGCCGCAGACAGGCGGAAGTCGAAGAGGATCTCTGGTAATGGCTGAAACTGATATCAAGCAACTGACAATGGCGATGGAACACGCTCGACGCAAGCTTCAGCCCTACCGAGAACGTCGGTTTGAGGCAGTGCGCGAATACGTGGGATACAATTACAGCGATTCAGGAAGTGAAGACCGGATGCCGGTCAATTTCCTGGAGTTGGCGGTCAACACCTACCGCCGACAAATTGCTGCGGCAAACCCACAGGTGACTGTTACCAGCAAGAACGAGCAGCTGGGTTCGGTTGCAGCGCGGTTTGAACTGGCAATGAACAAGACGATCAAGGAAATCGACTTTGATCGCAGCCTCCAGCTTTGGGTTTTTGACGCCCTGTTTTCAATTGGGATCATGAAGGTCGGCATTACGGACAGCGCTCAGGCAGCCACAGATGGCGTTCTGCACGACGCTGGCCAGCCTTATGCTGATATCGTTGACCTTGACGATTTTGTGTTTGATATCCACGCCTCCAGGTGGGAAGACGTTCAGTTTGCAGGCAACAGATTCATTGTCCCGTATGAAGAGGCAATTGAATCCGGCCTGATTCCCGAAGAGCGCAGGCGCGATGTCAAGCCAACGGGCTTTTACAGCACCACAAATGAACAGGGTGATCAAAAGGTGCAAGGCATCACTTCTGGTTACTCTCAGACTGGGGAAGATTACTACCTCGACACGGTGGAGTTGTGGGAGGTTTGGCTTCCGTACGAGAATCGCGTTGTCCTCTTAGCTTCAAATGATGACGGATCAATTTCTCATAAAGAGCCTCTAAGCGAGCGCGATTGGGATGGTCCGGTATATGGTCCATATCACCTCCTGCGTTACAATGATGTTCCGGGCAGTATTATGCCCCTGCCTCCTGTATCGGTTCTTACCGATTTGAACGATTTGTCCAACCGCATGTTTCGTAAGCTTGGGCGGCAAGCTGAACGCCAAAAGACGGTTACTGTGGTGCAGTCGGGCGCTGAAGCAGACGGCGAGCGCATTCTGAATGCTGATGACGGTGATATGATCCGTTCTGACAGGCCGGAAGCTACCAAGGAAATGCAATACGGCGGAATTGACCAGACAAGCCTTGCGTTCCTCCTACAGGTTCGCGACATGTTCTCTTACATGGGCGGGAACCTGGACACGCTTGCTGGTCTTTCGCCGGTTGCAGACACGCTTGGGCAGGAGCAGATGGTTCGCTCCAGCAGCAGTCAGCGCATCATTGACATGCAGGAGCGCACAAGCTCAGCTGTCCGCGACGTAATGCGCGCAATGGGCTGGTATCTGTGGCACGATCCAAGCAGTGAGTATGAAGTGCAGCGGCAAATCACGAAAACGATGGCTATTGACACGTCATTTAGCCCTGATGACCGCGAAGGCGACTTTTACGAGCACGAAATTGACATTGTGCCGTTCTCGATGCAAAGCAGAAGCCCTGCTGAGCGCCTGCAAACGCTTAATTCCATGCTGTCAAACGTCTTGCTTCCCCTTTCCCCTGTCATGGCGCAGCAAGGCAAGACAATTGATTTTGACAAATTCATTGAACTGTCCGCAAAATACGCCAACGTCCCCGAAATTGCGGATTTGGTCAACGAATCCATGCCAATTGAAGCCCCGGCAGACGCGTCAGCAGCAGGTGGGCCTGCTGAAAGGCGCTATTTGCGGCAAAATGTTGGCGGGATGGGCCGCGCAGACCGCGATAACGTGATGTCCAGAGCCCTTATGGGCAGCAACCCCCAGGAATCTGAGATGAGAAAGGCGCAACAGCAGTGATCTACTGTTTTCGAAACAAAAACACAGGAGAGGCCATGGAAGTGGTCTGGACTGTGGCACAAATGGAAAAAAACACGCAACAGCAAGACGTTTATGTCGATAACGAGGGCGTTAAGTGGCATAGAGACTATGCAGCCGAGATGGGCGCGACTGGTTCTTGTAGTATTTGGCCGATGAAATCAGACGGGGCAGGGGTCCACCCGGATCAAATTGGCAAGGCAATGGCAGCAGCAGAGAAAATGGGTGTACCAACCTCATTTGACAGCAAGACAGGACAAGCGATATTTGAATCGCGCGCTCACAGAAAAAAGTACCTAAAGGCCCACGGTATGCACGATCGCAATGCCGGTTATGGAGATTAAAGTGGCTGAAAAAGAAGAAGAACTCGAAATTGAAAACACTGAGCAGGCTGAAAACAAGCCTGCAAGCAGTCTGGACTTTGAAGAGCCAGAGCTTGTGGATTGGGAAGAAGAACTGGGCGAAAAAGAGCCTGAACCACAGGATGACGAAAATAAAGAGGACATGGATTTGGCACAGGTTATCGAGGCCGGTACTAACCTGGCTGAAGATCCTGTGTTTGAAGAGGCAAAAGCCGCAGGTATCGATGACGAGTCGCTTGCGGAATTCCAGAGTGACCCTGAATCTCTGAAGAAAGCCCTTGCTCTCCTTAAAAAGCAAGGCAACTCAACGCAGCCAGCAGAAGAAACTCAGGAAATTCCTGCTGGCGATACTTACAAGTCCACTATTGACCGAGACGCGTACGATCCTGACATTGTCGCTCAGTTCGAAGCGCTCGAAAAAGTCAGTAAGGGCCTTTACTCCAAGATTGAGCAGCTGGAAGCCCATATCCAGAAGACATCGCAAGATGATCTTTTTACCATGGTCGATGATCAATATTCCGACCTGGTTGGCGAAGGGCCGACATCCCTGCTTGGCGACAAAACCCAACTGTCCAACCGCAACAAAGTGATTGAACAGATCGAAGTGTTGCGGGCTGGATACAAGAAACTGGGCAAGGACGTTCCGAGCCCAGCCAAGCTTGTCAAGCTGGCGGTCGAAACATCATTTTCCGACCAGCTTGAAGAGCGTGTTGAAAAGAAAATTAACTCTAAGATGGCAAAACGCCAGAACCAGAAGACTGCTCGCCCAACCAAGCGAACAGGCCGCAAACTCGACCCTCGCAAGCAGGCGGAAAAGAGTGTGGCTGAGCTTATGAGGGAGCGCGGTTTGCTCGGTTCAGTCTCAGAGACTTTTGAATAGAGGTTAGCAAATGGCTATTCTTCAGGCCGATGACATTGCTGATCTGATTAAGGTGACCCAGAAGGATCTGGGCAAGCTTCGCTGGACGGAGATTGCTACGGATATTCAGGAGTACGTTGCTCTTCCGAGCATTCTCCAGTCTGAAAAGGTTTCTTATCAGAGCGGCTATGGGATTCAGTGGAACGTGATGGTTGACACCAGTGGTGCAGCCAAGGATACCGGTCTGTTTGCGGTTGACTCCGTGAACGTCGGTGATGTCATGCAGACTGCGTCTGCCCCGTGGCGTCACCTCACGACCAACTACGCGATTGAACGTCGCGAAGTTGCCATGAACCGTGATCCTGCGCGCATTGTCGAACTCGTCCGCATTCGTCGTGCAGACGCAATGATCGACCTTGCCAAGCACATGGAAACCCGCTTCTGGGCTCGCCCGGACAGCGCATCCGACACCGAAAAGCTTTATGGCGTCAAGTACTGGATTACCAGTGGTGGCAGCGATGAAGGCTTTACCGGTGGTGCGGCTTACGGCTCTACCGTTGCCGATATCAACCCCAGCACTTACACGAACTGGAAGAACTACTCGGCACGTTACGCCGCAGTCAGTTCGACTGACCTGATTCGTGACTGGCGTAAGGCAGCGACCTTTACCCAGTTCAAGTCTCCCGTGGACATTCCCAGCTACAACACTGGGTCCCGCTACGGCTACTACACCAACTACAACGTGATTGGCCCCCTGGAAGAAGTTCTGGAATCCCAGAACGACAACCTTGGCAACGACATCGCGTCGAAGGATGGCAAGCTGCTGTTCCGTCAGGTCCCCGTGACCTGGGTCCCGCACCTTGAGAACACCGCAGGTGATCCGATTTACGGCATCAACTGGGGCGTGTTCAAGCCCGTGTTCCTGTCCGGTGAATACATGAAGGAAGATGGTCCCACGACCGCTCCCAACCAGCACACCGTGTTCCAGACCTTTGTGGACTGCACGATGAACCTCATGTGTACCGACAGGCGTCGTAACTTCATCCTCGCAACTAGCTCCTACAGCAACTGATAGAAAGACGAGGAACACATGCCTACTTACACTCAGTACAAGGACGCAACCGACACGACTGTCGGGCCCAGCCCGATTATTTGGGCTGATTGTCCTACTCTTGAAATGATGCACGACCCCGGTGTCGGCATTCACCACTTTGACAACTTCCTTGTTTCCAACATCGAGAATGGCGATGGCTATCAGGGCCTTGGCGACAACGCTCCTGTTTATGTTGTTGACACACTCAACGGACGGGTAGCTGTTACTTCTGGCGGCACTGACAACGACCAGTCAATGCTTGGCACCTCTGTTGACCTGGTTCACATCTCTGACGCGGCTGGCGAAGCTGCAAAACTTTGGTTTGAATGCCGGGTCAAGGTAAGTTCGATTGCAGACATGGGTATTTTTGTCGGCCTTGCCGCAGAAGCAGACATGCTTGTAAATTTCCTTGCAGATAACAGTGCAGACCTTGTTGCAACTGCGGATGCAATTGGCTTTCACGTTCTGACGGCTAGTCCCACTGCTGTGGGCACGGTTTACCAGAAGGGAAGCGAGACCAAGCAGGCTGTTGAAACTGGCGTTCACACGCTTGTGGCTGACACTTACGTCAAGCTTGGCTTTGTCTACGATCCCGCAGAAGAAGATAGTAAGCAGATTCGCTTCTACGTGAATGGCGCAGAAACCGCTACTTCGGTTACGGCCACTAACATTGCAGCAGCTACGTTCCCAGACTCGGTGAACATGGGCCTGCTTGCTACCACCAAGACTGGCGAAGGTGTTACCAAGACCCTTACGCTTGACTGGTGGCGCGTGGCGCAGCTTCTCCCCCGCGAGTAGTAAAAAGACTCTTCTCTTTTCCCCCTTCCCCCTTCGCTGCATCAGTGGCGAAGGGGGTTTTTTATTCGGCAAACTTGTTTTGCAGGTAACTGCCCAACACCATGCCGTTAACCACCTTGGGCTCTACAGCCTCTTCTCTGCGCCCAAGCCATTCCGCCTTCTCCGCCTCCGTAAGACTGGCAAATCGCTCAATGATCATGCCAATAGCATCTACGGCAGGCACACCAAAGTGTTCGGCAACTGCCTTGACCGTTGCCTTTGTGTCCGTGCGGATTCGGATAGATTCAGTTGGATCTTTGCGTGGCCGTGGCATTTTATCTACTCCTTGCTTCCAATTTCTTCAAATTCTGATCGTTGAACTTGTTGATTTTGCTAATCAATTCTCTGCCAATATTTTGCTGAAGTTTGTAGTCGCCTCTATCTCTGGCGCGTTCCCAGCGGGAAATGTAGCTGTTAATGATTTGTCGCTGTTCTGCTGGGAATGAATCCATTCTAGCTGCGGTTTCGTAAAACTTCGAAATTGCGCGCTTGGCAGGCCGTGTGTCATCTTGAACCAGGCCACCAATGTTATACATGAAGAATTTCCAGTAATCGCTGAAATCGCGATCTGGATTGGCAGCAAGTTCGTATGCCTTGGCTACCTGCTGGCCCTTGATGCCCGCAGTAGACCTAAACACAGACTGAACTGTTCGTGGGTCCAGTTCCCCACTTTCTGGCGTAGCAGCGCCTGGGAGTACGGGGTTAAGACTAACAATCTGCGTAATGATTTGCGCAACATGAGTTCGAGAGAAGCTGTGCTCTGGCACGCCAGACAAGTCTCTGTAACGCATGTCTTTTTGCGCCTCATAATGAGGCACAATATTTGACTCAAAGAAAAGGTCTCGGTTAAACAGATTTGCCGCAACGCCTGAATATGGGCCAGCGCCGGATCTGTGCAGATTGCCAAAAGGCCCAAGCAACTGAGTCAAAGATTCAGAAGCGGCACTAAATGGGTCTTTTTTGCCGCGCCCCCACATAAGGGCCATTTCGGCAAACGTGCCAGGCACTCCCAATTCAAACGGCTTCGGAATGGCCAAAAACGTGCCAGGTGCCGCAAATGGAATCTGCAAGTTCCACGCAAAAGATTTGCGCCAATCCTCAAGTTGGTCATATTCGTCTTCTGCGCCAAACGCCATGTTCCAAAAGTAAGTGATCAAGGACGGCAAAATGGAATACGTCAGAAGCCTGACGCCAAACGTGGCGGGGTTACGACGAAGGCTTCGTCCAGATGCACGCAAACCCTGCAACGCCGGATTAAAGAACGGAATAATTGCTGAAAGAAGCTTCATATGTTGCCCAGCAACAGCAAAATCAACCAACTCTCGGCTTGCCCGCATTGCTTCCAGTTCTGCGTCGTATCTAGAAAGTTTATGCTTTTTCATAAGCATGTCACGAACTCGCCTGAATTCGGCAACGCGGTTTTTGACTTCGCCGGACCTCTTCCACTCTCTCCAATTTAGCTCAAGGCGTTTAGTGGTATTCCAAATGAACTTGACGCCAGTTGCGCGTTCGTTTGCAGATGCAAGAATTTGTTCCATTAGGAATTTTTCGTACCTAAGCTTGCCGCCGCGCAAGCCAAAGTAAACACCAATTTGACTGCCGCCTATTGCGGTCAAGCGTTCAGCGTCCAAAAGATATTCTTGATACGTTTGCGTTTCCTTTGGCGAAATCCCTTTTGCGGCGCTTTCGGCCAATATTCGGGGCGTAATAAACGACTCTGTTGGCGCTAGAGCGACATCCCATATTGGCCTACCTGTGGCCAAAGATTTGATTGCACGGTCCATTGCGTCACGGAACCGGTTGCGCACCGCAAACGGAAGCGTGTTGGTAATAAGCGCCTGGAATGCTTGGCGAAGATTGTTTGCCATCAAAAGCCCCGGCATCAACTGGGGCTGCAAATTGTTCAAAACTTCCAATACGCGTGGGTCGCTGGAGGTGTAATACAAAACCTTGTGTTTGCCGTTTTCTTCAACGAACACTTCTACAGTGTTATCATTTTTTTCCTGGGTTTGATAAAAGAGTTCGGTTTGCTGCGGAAGATCAGTGACCGTGAATGCAGCAGCGTGGCCATACTCCTTCATTGCCCCCCGAGACTCTTCTGTAATCCGCCCAACCAGGTTGAGCATTGACTTCAACATAAGGTTGCGCTGAGCTTCCCAGTCAGCCTTTTGAGCCATCTTGATAAGAATCTCTGTTGGGCTGACAATCAGTTCGGAACTGCCCTTACGCGCAGACCGTGGGAGATTTTGGCCCTTTGCCCAATTCTTGTTGATGGTGTTTCGGGACTGGTGCATTTCTTCTGTGTTAAACACTTCACGTCCAGAACCCGTGCCCAGCTTGCGATGCATGGCAGTGTAAAGCTGTCTCGCATCTGGGCCTTGTGTCAATTCATAATAAAGCTCAGTAGAAATGCGGTTGGTTCGCATCAAAGGCATTAGCACATGCAAATCAGCAAGCTTTCGCCATATACGTGCAGCTTCGTTGAAAATTTCAATAGTTTCAGCATTCAAATACCGTTCCTGGAATTCGGAAGTTGCTACTCGTTTGCTGTATTCGGCCAGCTGCACTGCGTCTGATTGGCGGCCCTTGGAAACCCCAATGACGTTCCTGACGCGGTCTTCAATAACCCTGCGGACTTTTTTGACCTGCTTGTCGCGGTTCCCATTAACAAACAGGAATCGGCCTTCTTTGTAGCCCAGCTTTTTGGTAAGCGAATTAATGGTTTTGTTAAACGAAGCAATCTCAGCAGCAAAATGGGCACTATTTATTTGCGCCTGGTCAAGCTGCTCGTCCAAAACGTCAAGCTGGTTGCCGAGATCGGCAATTTCATCTTGAGTTTGGCGGCCCAAGGCAATGTCAGCAGCGGTTTTGAGTACCCCCTTTGGCTTTTCGACATCTGAAAGCTGTTTTCTGACAGAGGCAATGTTTGCATTGATTTTTTCGATTTGCGAAATTGCAAGTTGCTCTTGCATGTAAGCATCTTGAGCGTTGTCCAGCGCTTCGACAATGCGAGACATCATGCTGTAAGCGCGTTCAACGTCTTCGTTTGCAGACTGCAACAGCATGTACGCTTCAAAATCGTGAAACACTACAAGCGGGTTTTGTTTGGTTTTTTGGGCAACCTGGTCGGTCAAGGCAGTGACATCTGACAACTTGACGTTGCCAATACGCAAGCCAGAAATTGGGTCAAGCGCACCGTGCTCTATGCTTGCAGCGAACCTATCTTCAGCGCCACCAGCAGCAGACAGGTAATTTGCGGGGTTGCTCGCCCCCATGAATTCTGGAAGAGTTTGCCACTCTTTAATCCCAGCTGCTTCGCGGCCCAATGCGTCAATAGTTTCCAAAAGCGGCCCACGCCTATCAAAGACGTGATAATTGACGGCAGACCAGAAACGCTTTCTGGTTTCTCCATGGTCAAACCGCATTCTGTAAGCGTCTACAGCGGCGCGTACGCCCCATGCTCTCAAAATGTAAGCAGGCGAACGATAAATGGTCGCGCCAACGCTGCTCAAGGGGCCAGATTCTATGCGGCGAACTTCCATGCCGAACTCGCGCAGACCATCCAGCGCAGCCTCTCCACCCTTGTCGCGCACTGACTGTTCAAAATATTCATACAGCCAGGGCGCTTTTTCACGTGCAGATTCTGCGTTAAACGTATATTCCACAACAAACGCCGCAAACGCTTCGCCACGATTGTAAGAAGGGGATTGTTGCTTGCTTGCGCTAGAGCCGTTTGCGCTAAGGAAGAACTGTGCGTCCTTGTCGTATTTGCTCAAAAACTCAATGTCTTCGTCTGTAAAGCCTTTCTTTTTCAGTTGTGTTTCTGAAAGGCCAGGGTCTTGATCAAAAATCTTGGGATTTGAGACTTCCGCAAAATCCATGTATTGGGCCTGCAACCAGTGCCCAATTTCATGAACGTGCGCAATAGCGTTGTTGGGTTGGCGGGAAAAGACCAAGTTTGTAATTGTATCGTAATACCCAAGCGCTCGTCTTTTCAGTCGCCGCTTGATCAAAACCTTTTTGTTGAGCACCCTTTCAAGCTGCCTGACAAGAGGCATCAAGCTGTTGCTCTTGGACCCAGAGCCTTCGTACCCAGGAGGAGGCGGGTCAAAAGGAACCATGTACATGGGCTTTTGCGCAGCTTCCCAATAGGTGTTGGTTTCCGCGCTCAATTGCCTGTCTGTAAGTGGCTCAGGGTTGTGCGATTCCTTGGTAGTCAAGCCATCGACCAAAACCTTGTCAGCAAACGATCCAGCAGGAGCTTCGGCTTCGTACATCAAAACTTCGGTGGAATCTCGCTCAATTGGCGGTTGAGCGGCGTCTTCTGCCGCAGTTCCGTCCAGCTTTGGCCTATTGCCAATAGCTTCTTCAATTGCAGACAGATTTGACACATCGTTTGTATTGAGCGCGCGAGCTACGTTGCTGCGGCCTGTATCCTGAGACTTGTCAAACACTCCAAGAAAAGCGTCGTACCCAGCCATTTGCTTGTTAATGACAATTGAAGTGACAGGCTTGCTGCCGTACCATTCCATAAACTCTGCACGCCCAGGAGCATCAAGGTCCTCAAAAGCCGCGCGCGGCATGAGAGCGACCATGCGCCCGTTTTCGTGAAGCAATTCGTAAGCGGACTTGATGTGCTCAAACAAAACAACCTGCTCTTTGTTTTTCCTGTCTGAGTACACCGGTGGGGCGATGTAAATAGCATCAAAGCTGCCGTGATTACGCTCTATCTCGTCAAATCGGTCTTCAAATTTACCTTCGTACGTGACGCTTGCAGCAGGAATAACTCGAAGTGCAGCGGCAAGATGCATAGCCTTGGGGTCTACGATTACGTATTGGTGATTAACGTCTCCGTACCGAAGGCCAGCCCCCTTGCCCGCAGAGGGATCCAGGACGCGCATAACGTCCATATCTGACTCCGGGCGATCACGTATGCCGAGAAGTCTGGCTACAAGCATGGCCAAAGGACGGGGTGTGCTTGCGGTTTCGTAATTAGAGCTTTTGTCTTTTGCCGTAGATGTTGCAAACGCTTCGGCGTAATCCTGCTGCCGATTTGCGCCAACGTCACCTTCTTCACGGTTTTTGTAAGAAGCAATAAGGGCATCGGTTGCCGAAACGCTGCCCTCCTCGTTGGCAAAGTCAAACTTCTGAAGCTCAGAAATAGCTGACATGTCTTCAATGGACAGGTCCTTGAGCGCAGCACCCTGGTTTTGCAATCGCGCAGCAACGCGCCATGCAAGATTTTCTTCCATTGGCATGTTGCCTGCTTTTGCAAACAGCCACTCAATTTGAACAGGACTCTTCATGCCATATCTAGCTACGCGCCCAGAAACCTGGTCAACTTCAGATGCCACCCATGGAAGCTGCAACTGAATTTGCACAGTGCCGTTTTCGCGGTTGCCAATTTTGTCATGCAAAGACAGGCCGGTGCCACCCTTTGCCATTGTGGCAATGAAGACCTTGTTCTCGTTGTTTGACCACTTTTCCTTGGCCTCAGCAAGATCATTTGCAGACTTTCCGCCAATATAAACGCTTACGCCGTCATCCTCAAAGCGTTCTTGCAGATATTCAACAGCACTCGGAATTACCAAATCTTCCAAAAACTTATATTTATCAACAATAGTGGCCATAGCTACCGTTACGTGACTGAACGGTGGAATGTCTTTTACGTTCAACCCAAATTGCTCGGACACAGACTGTTTTTCACTAAATGTGTCCATTATTTCCAAGACTTTAGAGGCACTAAAAACATTCTCACGTCTGTCAAGCCCGTGTTGCTCTGCGTATTTTTCGGTGTATCGGAATCTGTCAAACCGTGTTTCCGACTTGGTGGCCGTGAACACGGCAACCTGTTTGCCTTCGTCAATAGCGGCGCGCACAAGCTCGCTAGCCTTGTCGAGTTTTGCGCGCTCGGAAAGCGTGTACAAAATATTGGTCAAACGCGCCATGACATTTGCTTGGGCATTGGCGCTAATGCCGTCGTTTTGTTCAAGGTAATTCCTGAATCCAACGATCATAATGTCGGCAATGTCTGCGTAAGTCCTGTTGCCGCTGTCGGGAAGTTTTTCGAATCCTGCATCTACAGAAGTAAAGCGCATGTCAGCAAAAGGGACATCCTTGCCGTTAATGCGGATTGTTGCTGGCAAGACCTTGGTGCGCCTGGTGGCCAGCCCGCGCTTAACAAAGTATTCAAATGCGCCCTTTGAATTTTCGACAGCAAGTTTTTGCGCCTCATCATCCCTATTAATGATTTCGGTCCAAACGGCATATGTGCCTTCTTTAGTTGTCTGAATTTGACCTCCATGCTGCAACAGCCAGAAATCAAACCCACTTATTGTTGCCATGCCCCCATCAGGCATCTCTATAGACTGGGTTGGCCCAAAGATGTCGAGGGGGATCAAGTACCTGGCGTCTGCCGGGTTTTTGAAGACGGTGGCAGAACTCATGATAATAAATCCAGGGTTGTCGCCAGAGCGAACCTGGTTCATTATCCTTCTTGCAAGGTCTGCGCGATTAATCTCTTCGCGCTCATTACGCAAGACGTTACGAATGTTCCCGGTATCGGGCTCGTCAAAAATTAGCACTACCTTGCTGTCAGAATCAATAGTTTCAAATGCAGCTTGCGTGTCTTCGTTGGTAGGCTCACCGCTTCCATATTTGTGCAACGCTGCGTATGTCAAAAATTGAATGCGATCGCCTATCGGCTCGCCTTTGACCTTGTAATCAACCAGATCGCCCTTGACCTGCGCAACAAGCTCGTTGCTTAGGGTGACATACACGACCTTGACATCAGGATCGTCTTTAAGGATTTCTCTGATCGCGCCGCCAAGCACAAAGGTCTTGCCTGTGCCTGCTTCGTTTGCAAGCAAGAAGCCACCCTGAGCCCCAGGTGACATGCCAAGATTTTCTTGCTTCTTTTTGTCCTTTGCGTCTCCTCGAAAAGCGCGAAGGATCATTCCAACGTCTGCTATTTGGTTTTGTACAGTTTCATTAGAAAGTCCAGCATTGAGGCCCCGTTCAATGAGGTTTGCGGTGGACTGCGAAACGGATTGCGAAAACTCAGCATCTGTTCTGAACTGCTTAGGGAATTTAGCGTCTTCTCGTTTGCCGAAGCCCGCAAGTAGTACTGCCTGAGCGCCTTCTTCATCTCTGGATTGTTTTGCAACCGCTGATTTTCGAGCAGACTCCTTGTCGGATTGAACTGCTGCTGCATATTT
>TARA_R100000700_G_scaffold35511_1_pt1 | contig 12283 bp, 20 predicted proteins | sample TARA_R100000700 | Tara Oceans TARA_R100000700 (sample SAMEA2622810) | marine metagenome | biome: marine biome (ENVO:00000447); feature: marine epipelagic mixed layer (ENVO:xxxxxxxxx); material: "saline water (ENVO:00002010), including plankton (ENVO:xxxxxxxx)" | depth 120 m | reverse complement strand
TTTTTCCCCTAGAAGAAGATCAATTATGGGTTTGATAATGGGGTAGTTACGCATTTCAGAAGGAAAGTTTTTACGGGATTTACCGTAAGGTTTTAATACGTACTTGTAATCAGCCTCATCAATTATACCATTATAGTAATCATATAGTATTTTAAGTTCATCTTTTCTTTGTGAATAGCCTGAACCAGAATCAGAGAGATCTATGAATGCTTCAACGCATTGTTCTCCCCATTTTTTTGTTTTTTTGCTTATAGGCAGTTTTTGCCTAGGTATTTTATCATATCCCATAATCTGACAAATTTAACTAAATTTTTATTATTTTACTACATACTAAATTATTTGTAAATCTCTATTATAAATATATCATTCAAGATAATTACAAATATCATATAAACCGTATTTTAATGTTAGCTCTTCTCCCTGTTCTATTTTTCTTAATGTTTTTAATCTTCTATAATCATCATCTCCTTCATCTTCTATTAGTTCACAATTAGGTTCTTCTGAATGATTTATAAAACCTCCTAATGGTGTCCTTATATAATTATGTTGAAAATTTGGATCATAAACATGAGTAATACCTATAACCACCTCTCCCGGAATATCTTCTTTTGCGAGGATCCCTGCTCCATGAATATTTGATGGTCCTATTGTTAAGTACTCTGGAAGAGGGTTATAAGGTTCTTTATCTTTACATTTATCCATATTAATAATAATTTTGATCAAACCACTTATCTGTAGCTCTATCTTCTAATATATCTTTAACTTCTGCATTATATAATTCTCTAGTATGATACATTCCTATCATTAATGCCATTACACGGTCAAAGTTTCCTACGTGATTAAATTTAATTAGTTCCAATAATAATGCAGGATCATATATTTTATGCAAATTTAGTAATTGTTTTCCACTTTCGTCAGTATTTCTTACAGTATTTAACCAATCTCTTATATATATCTCACCTTGACGTTTTCTAGCATCGGTCATATGCATTCCATATTGACGTTTTACTGTCTTACTCCTAAGTTCTCTTTTATCTAACATTTCAAATTCTTCTTGAAGTTTATGTAACTTCCTATATCTTTTTGCGTAAGCTATAACCTCACCACGGTCATTCTCAAATCCTATCTTACATCCATAATAATCTGCTAATAAAAATAAATTTCTATTATAATCGTCTTGTGTTTTAGGTCTTCCTACATAAGAAGCTACTATAATATCATCTGGTTGAGAAAGATTATTAGGACGTTTAATTACATAAGCTGCTCCTAAAGAGGAACTGTCTGCAGATTGATTTTGGCCATAAGGGTCATGACAAATTACATACATATTTAAAGGAACTTGTTGTTCTTGATTTTTATAAGGAGCTTCATATATAACTACAGCTCCAGTTTTATCATCATCTTTTCTATGAGGGAATTTAATTATTTGTCTAAGATCTCCATCAGGAGTAAATTTAACTTCTCCTTTGGAATTATGATATAATTTACCAACTGTTCCAATAGATTGAAGACCTCTAGCTTTAACAATATTATATTGTTCTTGTAGTGATGCAATATCAAATAAATTAGCTGTTACTTGTAAGGTAGCTTCTTGAGGAGAAAAAGGGTGCTCTGCTATATATTGGTCTAACGATTTTGCATCAGCTGCACCTTTTTTCTTTTCCCTCATATCTTTTTCATATTCTACCGCATCATCTTCTATTGAATTTCCTTGATTATCTATAAATCCATCTAAGTTTTTTTGAATAGGAATAAAATATCCACATTTAGTTCCAAATGCACCTTCATCCCAAATATTATCATAATCCATACAATCATAAGCTGCAGGGTTATAGAATATCTCTTCCATTGCTTCAAAATCTGCACCTTCTGTACCACCTGTACCAAATGCAATCATCATCCCTAAAGTTTTTGCTCCTTGTCTCATAGTAGGCATTGTTACCTCCCAAGCTTTTAATAATCCTGGAAATGAACCTGCTTCTTCAAAAAATACTAATTCTCCTGCTTTACCCCTAACTTTATCTGGAGCATCTTTTAAACTTACCCCCATTATTTGAGATTTCATCCCCATTTCAATCTCTAATCCATTTACTTTCTTTTTATATCCTGCCATTTTATGCATCTCCCTATCTCTTAATCTAGGTTGAGCCCATGCAGTATGATCATCTATAAATGATAAGAATTCCCAAGCTTTAGATAGAAGACCATCACCAATTAAATATTCTTTTTGCGCTGCAAATACGAAATTTTTAGAATTTTTTATAAAGAAATAATTACGAGCAAGCATAGATCCAGCTTTATATGAATATCCTTTACGTCTAGCTTTAAGAACAATCATATGTTTATTATCTGCTCTAGCTTTATCTATTTCTTGGAAATATTCCCAATCTCCATCATAAAATCTTGGAAAAGATCTTTCACGTCTAGATTGAGTTGTGCCATCCGGTAACTTTTCATCTATAGCCCTATCAATAGGACAATAGTTTAAATAAAAATAATGAAATCCAGTAACATGTAGTTCATCTACTTGATATCCATAAAGACATCTTTTTCTTTCCTCATCCCAAAAGTCGTAATATTCTTTTGTTCCAGGAAGTGCTCTTGTATAATACCCGTGCTCTAAGAATGTAAGTGCTGCTGGTCTTATTCTATTTATATCTTTAAATTTAGACATTTATCTTTAATTTTTAAAAGTTCTGCACATTTTTCATATTCTTCTGTTCCTGTAAAATACTCTATTACCATATCTATTACATCTGCTGTTCTTCCATCTTCTTCTATAGGATCAAAAGGCAAATAAAATCTGTCATCGCCATTCTTTTCAAAATTTTCGTAAATGTCATCTAAAGTTTTTCTTCTAGTAATAATCTCATAAGCATTTTCCATTGCTTCTTCATATATTTGATAATCCTCTAAAAAATCCATTACATACTATATTTATTTACTTCAACTCCACCTCTATTAGTGTTAGCTGCTTGTTCTTCTTTTTTGACTATATCTTCTAATCTTGTAAGGCCGTCTACAACTTGCCCCATTTTAGATAAATTAGCTATTAAATCTTTTGCGTGAAATATAGGTTTACCATGATCATCCATTAAATGTAAGTCTATATCTCTAAAATATTTTTCTAATTTTATTATAGATTCTCTAGCTGCTTTTAATAATCTTACTGCTGAGGTTTCTATTAATTTTTCATATTTATCACAAGCTCCTAATATTTTTTCAGAAGGAGTCCATTTCTTTTTTTCTCCAAATATACTATTTTTTACTTCAACTTGACGTTGATCCCACTCATAAACTGAAAACGGTGATCTATGATCTATCATAAAATATACAAATGAAAGTTCATCCGTATTTAATTTTTTAAACTCTGGTATAGATAATGCGTATGCACTAGGTACAGCTTTATCATCATCTATATGTATTAAATCATCTCTCAATGCCATAATAGTCTCCTCTTTTTATCCATTCTTTTTTTGCATGTTCTTCTAGTCTCAAATTATTATATAGTTTAACATCTACTACATACTCTGAAGAATATAATTCCTTTAATATAGTATATCTATGATTACCGTCCATTAATACATATCTATATATTTTATTTGTTTTTTCACACTGTCTTATTTTTTGACTTATTGTTAAAGGGTCTTTTAATCCATATTCTTTTATATCTTCTTTTAATTTATCCCAATCATATTTAGTATCATTTATTATTTTGGTAATATACCTATTAGAAGTATATATATCTTTTAAAGGTATTTTAATATAAGAGTAAGTCATATCTCTTTTGACATCTATTATTTTAACACTTAATCTATAACGTCTAAATAAATTTAAAAATTCTCTTTTTATTTTATTCCATTTTTGAGGGCGATACCCCAAAAATCTTCGTAATTTAAATAGAAGTTTTTTCATTATTATTTTTTAATCTATTTATATGTTTTACTCTTTCAGACTTCACAGAGAATTTACCAAAATATGGGAGACGTATAGTTTCAAAATTACCCTCTTTTATAATTTTAGCTGCATATCTAAATTGGTGATTAATTATTTCTTCTACTTTTTTCAAAGGTAAATCATATTTATTAGCTAAACTATATATAATCTCTTTTTTATTTTTAGACATCTTGCTTTTTCCATTTATCTTCAGGGCATGTTGAAGTTTTCCATTTAGCTTTATGTTCTAATTTACAACCACATGTTGTACATCTCATAACATCTCTTTTTAAAGATGGACATTCTAAACATGTTTCTAATCTTTCTTTATAGTCCTCTTCTGTTACATTGGGTGCTCCTTGAGCTATATATGTACCTAAATCTTTAGAAAAGTTTTTAATCATTTTAAATACTGAAGGATATATTCTACTCATCTATTTGTTCTACTTTTAAATTAACTAATTCACCATTTTTATCTTGGATTACAATTATTACATAAGGATCTGCTTCAAAAAAAGAAAATACTAATCCAAAATACATCATTTTTTATTTATCGTTATTTCTACAATATCTGTATCTGGGTCTAAAAAAGGATTTAATGTGTATATATTTCCTTTTTTTAACATTGTACCTTTATCTTTAAAACTTTTTACATAGTTATTTAAAGTATTGTAATCTTTAATCCCCACCATTCTAGCTACTTCTTTTTTATTTCTAACACTACATAAATTTATTTCTTCTGTAATATTATTAACATCTATAAAAGATGCTAATATTTTTAATTCTTTTTCTGTTAAATTAAAAATACCATTCCATAATTGAATATACTTATATGTACTGTCTATATTAACTTTTATTTTTTTCTTTTTCATTTTCTAATATTTCAATTAATTTTTTGTCTCCTACCATAGGTCTAGCTCCTTTTTGTATTTTATACTCTTCAGGTTTAAATATACACTTAACCTCTGTAATAATATTATTAGAGTTTCTTTTAACAATCCATCTTCTACCTCTTACGGTACCTTGTTTTTTTAATACTTTTACTAGTGTTGACATAATTTATATTATTTTATTTCCTGTTATTAAACATATATGTTTATCCTTAGTTGTAAATAATCTGCGTTTACATTCTTTATTATGAAAACCTAAGTAATGTAAAAATTTATATTTTCTTAATAAGTTTCTAAACATCTTTAAATATTATTTTTGCTCTACCATTCTCTATACTAATAGAAGCTGTTTTAGATTGCCTATTAAATTCTTCAATATATTCAGATATATTTTCTTTATCACATATATATGATAAAAATACCTGTAATTCCTTAGCAGCTAGTCTAGCAGAATCTCTAATTTCTTCTGCTTTAACCTTAGCATCTAATAAGCTTTGAAAGTCTTCTATTGATATAGTAACAGATCCGTTTACCATTTACCTAATAGTTGATGTTCAGAAATCATTATACAAGATTTTCCATCAAGTTCTACTAACATGGCTTCTGATCTAGGATCAACCATAGCGGTTTCACCTACTTTAACAAAACCACATTGTGGTCCTACAGCAAGTACCTCTAATATATTAGTGGAAATACTTTTTGCAGTACTCTCATCTAAAATAATTCCAGAATCTGTTGTTGATTTGCTTGGGTCTGGAAGGACAACCCACGATCCGTTTGGTTTAAATTTCATAGTCTATATATTTTTGTACAAATATATAAACTATTTTTTTATAAATCCAAATATTTTTTATATTTTTTTCAATAGGGTATAATTTCCCCCCTTGATTTTCTCTATTTCAAGTTGTGATTTCCCTCTAGCAGTGCTCCTTTATTTAAGGGACCCAAGGATAGTAATACTGATGTTAATTCACCGCACTTACCTGTGTGCAATCTATCCTAACTAGAGTTTATACGTTAACTCTTTTGCAATTACCGGAGAAAACTCTATCTCTATTTGAGACTACAATCCGATGTCTAATCCCGTTTTTGGTTACCAGGGGATGAATGATATTGCGATGCAAACATACAAAAAAATCCTAATAAAAAAAATAAAACATAAAAAATTTTTTTTGAGGGGGTTTGTGAACGTGTGAACCACTACCATCAAAGACCCCCACTTAGTTTCGATAATTTTATCACCCAACCTTAAAAATATAATAACATGGAAACAACTAACAGTTCAATGGTATCAGTAGAATCATTCATCGTCACTAAGAATCCTAACTACTTCATCGTAACCTTCGAGGATACTGAGGTAGAGGTAGGGGACGAACTACATGTAACTCAATTTAATACTAGACTTATTTTAAAATCTAATAAGGATAAGTATGAGAAACTCATGAAGAATGGAACTACCGTTAAAATGAATACAACTCCTAGAGATTAGGGGTTGTATTTCTTTTTGTTATGTCTTTGAAACACAAGTCTCGAGACATTCATAATACTTGTTGTGAGTTTGTGTGTGTGAGTGTGACAACCAAGTCACATTCACCACATTTTCCCACAATTTGACAATCAACTAGAATGTTAACATATAAATATATAACACAACCAATGAAATTAAACATTAAAACCTTTTGGATAACTACAATAGTTATGATAATTATAATCATAGCTATTAATATCTTTTTAAATCTATACTTATCAGGTGGATGTATAATATAAAACAAATAAATAACTAATTAAAACTTATCAATCATGAAAGAAACAGAATTAGATACTAAGATCTTAAACAAAAACTTAGAAATAACTAGAGTAACTAAACAACTTGATGATTTAACATCAGATTATGTTGAGTTAAAAGAAAAATTAAATCAAAAAGATAAAAGTTTACATTTCTTATTAACTGAAGTTCATGAAAGAATGTATGAAATGACAGAATATTTTGAAAGATTACAACCAATCAAACTTAATCCAATAAATACAGATGAATTAGATTATTATAATAAAATAACAACTGATTTAACTGATGAAAAAGAAATGATAGAAACTAAACTATTTAGATTAAAAGACATAGATGAAATGACTGATTTTGATGATCAAACTAGTCGTTCAATCTTAAAAGATTTAAGAAAAGTAATTAAATCCCTTGAATAGGGGTTTAATTACTATTTATAATTAAACATTTATTACGACAAATAAAATTAACTAATTATAAACATTTAAACAACAAACATTATGAAAATTAAATTAAAAGGACAATGTGTAGACATTAAAAAGAACAGTATCGAAGAATTAACAAGATTACAAAAAGTAATAATCCAAGAGATTAAACTAAATAATCGTAAGGTTAGAAAACAACTATTAGAATTATCACTAGGAATAGTTAACAAAAGAATCAGTGACATTGCTTACGATTTAGCATACGCTAACGAAGTACAATAACAATATAAAGAATAGCTAACAGAATATCTGCAGAATTCCCCAAGATCGGGGTTAAACGTATTTTAACCTTAAATAACAGTATCTTAAAAGTCATATAAAGGATCAGGTGTGACAGCTATTCTTTTATTAAAACAAATAACAATTAAATATTAATCAAATTAAATAACTAAATTATGAAAAAACCAGAAATTAACTCAGGGAGTTTAGAAACATTAGTAGAAGGAAACTGTCTACTAATAAATGCAAAAATTGTAGGACAAAATAAAGATAAAGTTCAATTACAATTTGCAGAGAAAATATCAACAAGTAAAACTGAAGCTACTTCAGATGTTACAAGTTTAATATCATATTTCAATAGATATGATGATAGATTCTCATCAGGAGCACAAAGATCTTGGGCAGTAATGGATATTCAAGCTGCAACAGAAGATTATGGAATAGATTTTACAACTACAGGAGATTGGTATGAATCACAAGAAGGAACAATGATGGATCTAAACATATTAAATCCAGTATTAAATAATGGAAGAATGGTAAGATTACAAATTGTAGAAACTACAGAGCCTAATCCTTATCAAGAAGCAAATGTTGAGAAAACATGTAAAACAAGAGGTAAAGGTGGATCACCAATTACTTATAAAGGTAATTATATTTGGAGAAATGTATATCCAGTAGGTGTTTTATCTTTAGATGCTGTTATTCCTCATACATTATTGGAAGCAGATCCAGTTGAAGTTAAAATCGAAACAACTAATGAAGAAATGGTTGGTGAGTTAGAGACTGATAATATTGGTCTTTAAGTTATCTTAAGTATTAAAGGGAGTGAAGTGAGTAATAGCTCCCTTTAATATTTTATTTATTAACTTAAAATATAAATTATGTCAAAAATGGGATGGATAGCACAAATGATTGAAGATGGTAGTTATGAAATATTTAAACAATCATATAAAAATGCATCAAAAAATAATAGTGAATTCTTTAAATTTGAAGGAGCAAATTGTGATATAAGTTTAGGTAAACATATTTGTAAATATGTAGATAATTATTTACTAGAACAACACAAATTAAATAAAAAATTAGAAAATGATATACTTAATCAGTAACACACAAAGTTTAAGTCCTAATTTTAAATCTGCTACAATAGATGATGTAGTAAACTATTGTAAAGATAAAGAAGTATTAGGCGTAGATACAGAAACAGAAGGAATGGACTTCACTTGTAAGAAAATGATAATGTTTCAAATAGGTGATGAAGATAATCAATATATAATTGACACAAGATTCATATCAATTGAACCATTAAGAGGCATCTTAGAGTCCAAAAATATTATTAAAATATTTCATAACGCCAAGTTTGATTATAAATTCATAAAAGCAACATCAAATATTGAACTTGAGTGTGTCTATGACACTTTCCTTGTTGAAAGAATATTAAATTGTGGTAAGGATGGGATGAAATATGGACTCAAAGATGTATGTAATAAATATTTAAATGTAGAATTAAATAAAGATGTAAGGAATCAATTTATTGGTCTAACTGGTCAACCTTATAAAGATGATCAAATAGTTTATGGTGCTAAAGATGTAGAATATTTAATAAATATAAGAAAGCATCAATTACCATTAATAGATAAATATAAATTAAATAATGTAGTTGACTTAGAAAATGAAGCAGTATTAGCATTCTCTGATATAGAATACAATGGTTTAGATTTAGATATAGAACAATGGAAAACATTAGAAGATATAAATACTACTGAAGCTGATGCTTTAGCTTTTAATTTAGATCAAGAAATAGTAGAAGATACTAAATTAGAAAAGTTTGTATCTAAATATATTCAAACAGATATGTTCACAGCTGTTGAAGACTTAAGAAAGGTTGACGTTAAATGGACATCACCTAAACAAGTATTAAATGTATTTCAAACTATTATACCTAAACTTGAAAATGTAAATGGTAGAGAAATGTATAAATATAGATTTAAACATAATATTATAGATACATATATTAGATATAAAGAAGCAATGAAATTGTGTACATCATATGGACATAAATTCTTTGATAATTTATCATCAGATAATAAAATTCATACAAATTTTCATCAAATTCTAGACACAGGTAGAGTAAGCTCATCTAAACCTAACATGCAACAAATACCAGCAGATAATAGATTTAGGAATTGTTTTATTGCACCTGACGGATGGAGCTTTGTAAGTGCTGATTACTCAAGCCAAGAGTTAAATGTAATTGCCTTTGGATCTAAAGATCCTGTGTGGTTGGAGGCTTTAGAAGAAGGACAGGACTTACATTCTACCTGTGCAGAATTAGTATATGGAGATGAATGGACTAATGCAGCTGAAGATAATTGTCTTTATAATATAAATAAATTTAAATGTAAATGTAAAAAACATCAAAAACTTAGAACAAATGTTAAAACAATTAATTTCGGTCTTGCTTATGGCATGGGTCCCAATAAGCTTGCTGATACTCTTAATATCAGTGTGGATGGAGCTAAAGAACTCATCGAAAAGTACTTCAAAGCGTTCCCAGCAATTAAAGGATTCTTAGATAAATTAGGTAACTATGGTAAAAAATATGGTTATATTAAAACATTTCCTCCTTATAATAGGCGTAGATGGTTTACTAATTGGTATCCTAGAATATGGGATAATAAATCAGCTAGTATGCAATTAGGTACAATTGAACGTGCATCTAAAAATACACCTATTCAAGGAGCTAGTGCAGATATGACTAAACGTGCTTTAGTATTAATGCGAACATATATTCAAAGTCGTAATATGCCAGTTAAATTAGTAATGACTGTACATGATCAGATAGATACTATTTGTCACAATGAATATTTAAATGAGTGGACAAGAGATATGCAAGCAATAATGGAAGAAGCTGCATTAGAAATAGTAACTAATGGCTTATTAAAAGCTGAAGTAACAGTAGATAAATGTTGGACAAAATAAAAATAAATAATATGGATAAAGAATTAGTAGAATATTTCATTAATGAAATGATAGAAGATAAAGAATGGCATGATAGGTGGAAAGCAAATCATATTGAATTTGACAACTATTTTAAATATAGTGGTAAAATTGAAGAAGATTCACCTAGTTATCAATTTGAATCTCAAAATGTTACTAAATATAATGATAAATTATATGAAATAAAAATAAAAGAAAAAGAAAATGAACACATTAACACTATTTGACATGGATCAAGTAAAAGATATAGAACAAAGACGAGCATTAAATGCTTGGGTTAAAGCTGATTATATAGGTAGTATAATAGCTGGAACAGGTTTTGGTAAATCTAGATGCGGAATATTAGCAATAAAGCATACACTTTCTCATAAAAATACATGTCCTGAATCAGGTAAAGCTTTAATACTGGTTCCTACCATACAACTCCAAGATCAATTTCATGAAGAGTTTTATAAATGGGACGCAGGAGATCTTTTAAATCAAGTGGATATTTTATGCTATCAGTCTGCTTATAAACTTCAAAATGAACATTATGATATTGTAGTGTGCGATGAGATACATTTAGGCCTTAGTAAAGAATATAAAAAATTCTTTGATAATAATACATATGATAAATTACTATGTATGACAGCTACTATACCTGAAGATCAAGAATATGCTAATTATTTAAATATATTAGCACCTACAATTTATAGTATTACATTAGATGAATGTGTTAAACTAGGATTAATAAGCCCTTATAAAATAGAATGTATACCTGTAGAATTAACTTCAGATGAAAGAGAACAATATAAAAGTATCAACAATCAATTTGTTAGATATAAATATATGTTAGGAGAGTTTAATGCTTTTGATCGAGCTAAACAAATTATGAGTACTTCAAATTCTCATCCTGAAGATAAAAAAGCTGCAGCACAATTCTATCAAGCTATTAGAGCAAGAAAAGCAATTATAGATTTCGCTGAAAATAAAATATTAAAGTTTAAATCATTAGTAATGAATAATTTAGACAATAAGATTTTAGCTTTTAGCGGAGCTAATGCTTTTACTGATCAACTATCTGAATCAATATCTCCTTTAGCAATGTCTTATCATTCAGGTAAGACTAAGAAACAAAGAGAATTTGCTTTAGATGCATTTAAAAATGATGTAATAAAAGTATTATGTTCAACAAAAGCATTAAATCAAGGATTAGATATTCCTGATGCTAATATGGGTATAATATGTGGTATAACAAGTAAATCTCTACCTATGATACAACGAGTTGGAAGACTTGTTAGATTTCAAGAAAATAAGGTAGGTAAGATAGTAATACTATATGTTAAAAATAGTCAAGAAGAGAAATGGCTTAAAAACTCTACTAAAAATTTGGATAACGTAATATGGATGTAAAAAATAATTAAATAAAAGTTTTGTATTATGAAAAAAATGTTTATATTTGTACTCACGTTCCGTTTAACTATAAAAGAATTTTTGATATGAAGATAGAAATAGATTTTGAAATACTGAAAGAAACTAATATGAGTTCTGATGATTTTACATATTTATTTATAATATATCGAAAAGGATTTAATTATTTAAACAGCCTTAATTTAAAACCAAACTTAGAAGAATTGGAAAGAAAAGGATATATAAAGATCGGTGAAAGTCCTGATAATCATGTTATTAGACAGGAATTCATCGATCTTTTTGTGTCTGATTTTGATTCAATGTTTGCAGAATTAATAAGCAAGTATCCTATGAAAGTCAATTCTTCTTCAAGAGGTGTTAGGGTATTGCATGCTAAGGATCCAGATGCTATGGCTAATAAAAAAGCTAGAATGAGGTACAAAAAAATTGTTGATAATAAAGTATATAAACATAAATATATAATGAAATGTTTAGATAAACAATTAGCAATTGAAAGAAATAACCTTGAATATTTACAAAACTTAGAAACATGGATTAATAACCATACTTGGGAAAAGTATGAAAAC
>TARA_R100000700_G_scaffold879_3_pt1 | contig 12291 bp, 8 predicted proteins | sample TARA_R100000700 | Tara Oceans TARA_R100000700 (sample SAMEA2622810) | marine metagenome | biome: marine biome (ENVO:00000447); feature: marine epipelagic mixed layer (ENVO:xxxxxxxxx); material: "saline water (ENVO:00002010), including plankton (ENVO:xxxxxxxx)" | depth 120 m | reverse complement strand
ACTTAGTGTTTCTGTAATCGTTCCTAGACTTGATGAACTACTTAAGTTCAACGTGTAATCACCAGCACTTGTTGCAGTTGTTGATTTGAAGAAAAACTCTACTGCATTCATGCCTCGTAAGTCTGTGCTAGTTATAGCCTGAGCTGCTAATACATCACCAGATGATACTGATCCACCACCTGTATTTGTTTGTATTCTCAACGCACCATTGTGTGCTTTAAAATCTTCTGTATCAAGAGTAAGTGTTACATTACCATCAACTACTTCTGACCAAACAACATTTGCTTCTTGTATCTGTTCTGAATCATAAGCATACCTATAATCAATCGCTGAAACTGCAATCATATCTGATGGAATACTATACCTACTGTCGTTTCTGTGTCCATGATTACTTATGTCTTCATCATGAATCAAACCTCTAGGTGTTCTCTGTATTATAGATTCGTTTATTAGTTCGTGTATTCTTGCAGGAGGAAACTCTGATCTCCAAAATTCATATGTGTCGTTGGTCGCTGTGCTTGCAGAGGCAGCAGGAGAGAATGTAAATGTACCTGTACTACTTGTGTAGTCTGTGACACGCCTTATAAGTCCATCATTTGTTCCTGAAGTAAATACTAACCACCCACCATTGTACTCGTCATCTCCACCAATTAAAGTTGTATCTAATAATGTAGTCGTACTACCATTACCAGTAACAATACCAGATGGTAGCTGATCTAAGTTAGCAGCAACAGCTCTTCTTATTTGTTCTCTAGTTCTACTTTGTATAGCAGCCACGATTACCTACCTTGTGTTTCTTTTTTGTCTACGCCATTCGGCTATAGATTTCAACGCCCCTTTTAAATCATCTAGTTGTGCTTTAGAAACTTCTTTAGGTTTATTCTTTGCTTGTTGTTGTGCTTCTTTCTCTGCTATTTCTGTTTGTTTGTGCAATAGTTCTTGAAGCTGACCACCAGTTAAATTACTTGCACCTGGTATATATACAGGTTTGTTTTGTGGTCCAACATAGAAAGTTTCTTCCTCAGCAGATCCTAAAATCCTAGATACATCTTTAGAAGAACCTACTTGCTTTAATCCAAGTTTCCTACCCTCTGATACTGGTAAGTATATTTGTCTCTTAGCCATGTAGGTTCTCCTAAATATTTATTATCCTCTGATGTTTAAGTCTACCAAAGAGTATTCTGTGCTAGCAGCAACTGCAATAACACCACCGATTAGAAATTCGGCAGATGAATCGTCAGCTATTACGTCAGCAGAACCATCTGTTGTAGAACCAGTCATTACGTTCTTACCAATTACAACTGTACCATTTGTAAGAACTGCAGCTGGACCTTTGACCTGATTCCAGAAGTATTCACCAGATGCTACGTCACAAGCTGGTACACCTAGAGGAATACCATCAATGTCGTTTACATCCCATACTTCTACGTTAGAACCAAGTGCTTTTTGAATACCACATTGTGAAGCTGTGGTAAGAGCTGTTCTAACTGAGTCATTGTCATGCAAGGTGATTGCTAATGCAGCACCTGTACCTGCAGTTGTGTGACTTTTTATTTTGAAGGTTTGACCTTCACCAGCAGCATCATTTACATACAAGTAACCATCATCAAACTGGTTTGCTGTAACAGCAGTAGAACCACCATTTGTTAGATTGATTACTTTGTCGCCTACTGCAGCAGCAGAAGCAACAGCTAGATCGGTATCGTGATCTGAAGCTGGTTCGGTAGCACTCATAGTAATTTTACCAGCAGTTATTGCTTCACCAGCAAGGCTGTAAAAAAACTCTCTACCATCTGGAAGAATTAATTTTGTACCAATTCTATTTTTCTTTGTGGTGCTTACAGATTTTTCAAATCCATGGTCACCATATATTACGTTTGGAAAAGACATATTGAAACTCTCTTTCTGTTTTTCCTAGTTTAACAGGCTATTAAATCCTGCGATCACCGATTTTAGGCGACTCGGTAATCGTTACATCGCTTTTCTCTGGAGTTTTAGATTCTGCCTTTTTAGGTTCAGGAGGATTTTTAACAAATCCACGTTTCAAGTATACATCAAGAAATGTTGCTGGCAAGTTAGGATGTTCTGCCCATATCTCACCTTCTGTTGTTTTCATCTTTTGATAGAGGGTTATTTTTTTTACTCCCCCTACTGACATACTCATTGTTGCGTCTCGTGCCATAAAAGCCTCCTGAACTATTATTTATCTATTAAGCTGAAGTTGTTGGATCACCAATTTCATACTGTGCGCCAGCACCTTTGGTGTCGTCTACTTCAAATACTGCATAGTCTTCTGTTACTACTACTTCAAAAGCTCGCAAAGAAATATCTCTATCTCTTTCCTCTCTTCTTTCTCTAGCAGCAAGGTGTCCCATTGCAGTTCTGTCAGCAATAACTCCGATACCTGAATCAACTGAAGATACTTTCTCGATGTTACCATCTTCAAAGAAAGGTACTCCAGCAATCTTAACACCAGTGTAGTAATCGCTTACTGCTGGGTTATTGAATGCGTCAGGTAGTGGGTATGTTGCTAACGTGTTACCAATGCTAGATGCAAGTTTCCAAATAGCATTTGGGTGATGTACTACGAAAAGATCGTTACCAAACTTGTTTGCTTTTGCATTTGCAATTAGAGCAGATGCGTTTGCAAGTGAAAGGTCTGCACCATCAGCACCTAGTTTTGTTCCACCATTTAGGCTTCCAAAAAGTGCAATAATGTCTGTGTCTTTCTTTCGAGCCATTGCATCACCCATCTGGCGACCAATGATTCTAAATACATCTTCGTTGTTTTGTTGTACCAAAGTATCAGTTATGATTACTTTAAGACCTACTTCAGCTGTTGTGGCTGTAACTGTGGAGACATCAATGTCTTCACTATCAACCATATCAACACCCTCTACTAAGTCCTCAGCATCCATCTGTCCTACTTTTGGAATTGTTAATTGGAACTCACCTTTGCCTAGATTAAACTTTTCAATCAAACCTGCCATAGGTGCGTTATGCTCTTCTGTGTATCTAGCAGCAGCGAGCATTATTCTCGACATATTCTGTAAATTGCCAGAAGTCGATGTTTGTGTATTTCCTGCCATTTTAATTTACCTCAAAGGCTATATTAGCCAAATATTGACAATCCCAACTTTTTAGCAGCTGTTCTTGCCATGTCTGTTGTTACTGCAGGATCTCCTGCATTGTATCTATCGATAACATCCTCAGAGTTTGTAGGTGCAACATCAGCAGCTGGAGACGCACCAGTCATTTGTTGTCCTGGAGTATTTGATTGGATTGATTTCTCCAACTTATTTATCCTAGACAATGCCTTTGCGTGTCTTTCCATAGCAACAGGATCAGAAAAGTCTTGTAGCTCGGTGTATGGTACTTGGTGTTGTGATGCCAATTCATACGCTTTAGCAAGTTGTGTTCTTGAATTTAATTCTTGTTCAACTTGTCTTTGCCTAGCTAATACACTATCTGCTTGTACTTTTGCCATGTAAGCTTCTTTTGCCATAGCAGCATTACGAGTAGCTTCTTGTTTAGCTGTGCTTTCATCAAATCCTCTATCAATGTACTGTTGATAAAGTGTATTTGTATAATTAGCAACCTCTGCATTCAAATTGTTTGCATTAGTTTGTTGTTCAGCTAAAGCTCTAGCTTGTTGCTCTTTTTGTAATTGCTGTCTCATCTCTGCTATTTGTTTATCTGTAGCAGATTGATATTTTCTCAACTCGTCTTGTGCTGTAGGTTGTTTACTTACAGTTTCTGAAGACTGGGTTTGAGGCTCGGATTGAGGGGAAACCTCGATAGACGAGTCAGCTGTTTCATTTAAATCCTGAGTAGTTTCTGCAACCTGCTCTGTAGGAGTTACCTCTTTAGCTGGTGCTTGCGTTTCATCAAGACTCAAAGGAACGTCAGTAACTTCCACCTGAGATTCCTGTCCTGGATCATTTTGCTCTGTAACCATAAATTTTTCTCCAAACTACGCCACCTTAGTAAAGATAACGAAATTTATTTATTTAGAATTACTATAAATAATAAACTACAAAGTGCTAGTTTGGCAACTATTCTCGATCTTGTATCTCTGCACCTTTGTACGTATAGTCACTTTTTTGTTTAGTTGCAACTGCTCGTAACTGTTCATCTGTATAACCTAAACCACCATCTGCAACTGGTCTTCTTATTAACTTTAGTAGTAATGAATGTAAACCTTGATTTGCATCTATACCATATAAGTCTTTCAATTTATATTTATTTTTATTTATAGCTATAAGTAAATCTTCTGCACCATTATCAAGATATTGTCTTCTGTTCTTCCAGTTATTTAATTTAAGTTTTTGGTCTGGTGGTAAACTTTCTTCAAACTTATCTCTTTCTTCACCTATTGCTGTCCAATCATAAACATTTCTAGGATCTGTAGTTCTTTTAGGACTAATCAAATGATTGTCTATTATTGCATAATATTCATTCAACATAATATCATCAGGCAATGTTGACTCATCTCCTGTGTAATTACCTATGTCATTATTAATTCTATATTCTTGTAATGCTATATACTCGTCATCTTTTTCATCATATAAATTATCTACAAATTCTTGTATAAGATATTTTACTTTACCAAAATCTCTTTTACCTTCTCTATGAATTTCTTCTGGATTAAGTAATTTCCTTACAAGTTCATCTGTATAATACTTAACATTGTTTGCTGTAATAGTTTCTTTTTTTTCTCTTGTAAGAATATACTTAGAATAGTTATTACCTCTTGCAGCTTTACCAGATTCTATTTCAAGCAAAGTTTCTTTAAACTCTGGATCACGTTTTATTTTATCTTTTTCTATGGTAGAAAGTTCATCATATTCCTTTTTATAAAATTTTGCTGCTGCGTTGTTTCTTATATCTCTAGTGTAATTTCCTCTAAGATTGAAACCTGCAGAATCAATAATGTTACCTGTGTTTGATAATCTTGTTGATTGTCTATCACCTATTATTTCTTCTCCTGAAGGTATTGAAACAGGACCAAGATTAAATCCTGGCATATTTCTTACAAGATATTCTTCTATTGGTTCTTGTAAAGATATAGGTGTTAAGGTATCTTGTAATGCTTGATAACCTCTTCCAAAAACAGCAAAAGGTCCAGCATTAGAAATTTTTTCACCAAAAAAGTTTTCTCCTTTTACTTGACTTAAAAAAGCACCAACCGGAACAGATACTCTACCTTCTACCCAACTAAATGGATCTAATATTCTTATTGCTGTATCTAACTGTCCAACTAAATCAAGAGATGCACTAGTTCCATCTTTGCCTAATCCTGGTATATCAGGTGATGCAAACCTTGTATTATATCCAATAGGTAATGGTCCCCAACTTGTTTTACTAACTGGACTGTACCTATCTTTAGGCAGGGGTTTACCAGTTGAAGCATAATGAATAGCATTAGCTGTAAGTATTAAAAATAGATATTGTCCTATTATATTTGTTGCATATAACCTAGAGTTTTCATCACTAACTTTACCAACTCCAGGTATTTTATTTATCATCTCAGTAAATTTTTTATCGTTTAGTTTTTTTCCTGTTAGTCTACCTGTTGTTCTGATTGCCATTTCAGGACCAAGTGTAAGCAACGCTTTTAAGCCTCTTATTTGCTGACGAATAATACCCTCTGATTCACCAAGTGAAAACATCCAACGAGTTAGAAACCATCGAACAGGTTGATTATGTATACGAGATTGAGATGCTGGAATAGAAGAGTATTTCATGTTAACAAAGTTAGTTGCTGCACTAATAACTTGTTGATTTGTGTAATTTGGATTACTTGATATTATTTGTGGTATTACCCTTTCTATTTCTGTTTTTATTGCAAAAGGATATACTCCATTAAACAAACCATCTCTTGACCATCGTTCTAAATTTCCTAATGTTTGTTTTCCAAGTTTAGGAAATTTTTTTAGTACATTAGTTTCTTCTACTACTTCACTAATTAGTTTGTCAAATTCTTTACCTGCAAAAATAGTTCTATCTTCTATATTCAAACCACCTTTTAAAATATCTCTGAAGGTAATAGGTTCTCTATCTTTTCCTTGATATTTCATCCACTTTGGTTGTTCTTTTCCTGTATAGTATTTTCCTAGAACATCTTTTGTATCATCTAACAAAGCATCTTTGATACCATTTCTTGCAGCATTTCTTATCCTTACATTTGCTATACCATAAAATGACCTAGGTACATCATATGCAGCGTTAAGTGCTAATTTAAATTGACTTGGTTCTCCAAGAATACCTCGTGTAAAAGCATCTACAAATGCACCAATACTACCAATTAAACTTCTCCCTAAAAAGTCGACATCTTGAAATACGCTTGCTAAAAGTTTTGCTCTTTTAGGTACAAATACTGCATTGTCTACATATTTATTCACATCTATATTGTCAAGATATTTTACTTTTATGTTTGGTATTTGAGATTCCACTTTAAAAATTTGTTCTATTTTATTTGCAATTTCACTCTCTACTATCCAACTATCTACCATTATTGTTTTACCATCTTCAGTTCGTATTGGTTTTCCTTTAAAGCCTGGTAAGTTTGGTATTCTAAATCCTGTTTCTATTTCAGGTTCTCTATCTACTGGATCTATTTCATATCTTCTTGATTTAGTTAATTCATATCTTTTTAGTGCATCTTTTAAAAATTGTTGGAATCTAAAATTCTCACCTTTACCATTAGAGATAGCTATCTGTTGAAATATATTCCAAGACAAAGGTTCAAATCCAAGTTGCCTCATATCATCATAACTGTACATATTTCTTTCGTCTGTAAAACCTGGTCTTCTTCCAAAATTAGATTTAGCTTTATTCTGAAAATAAGCATCTACATTTTGATTGGCTTTTTTTGCTTCTTCTAAAAATTCTTTACTTGGTTTCCACCCTCTGCTAATATAATAATCTTCTGCATTCTCAGCTAACTTTGGATCAAAATCAAACCTTTTTAATTCTTCTACATGAACTTCATTCCATGCTGTGTTATAAACATCAACATAATTTTCATCCACATTGTTTTCTCGTAAGTATCTTCTAACATCATTATTCAAATATTTTTTCCTACCATCTACCATTGAAGTTCCAAGTTCTAAACCTTCTTGAACTACATCATCTGCAATCCTTGCTTCTCCATGTAGAAGTCTCAACAACACATCTGTGATTCTTTTATCTTCGTCTGTAACAGCTACACGTTGACCTTGGAATTTTTTTCCCCAACCTAATTTTTCATATACCTTATTATTATTTCTTAGACTTTGTTTTATAAGTAAAGTTGCAGCATTAAGTTTAGATTCTAAATTAATAATTAATCGTCTTCCTAATGTTTCATCTTGTAATACTCCATCTTCTAATGCTTCTATTAATTCATTTTCAACATTAGGATCACTTGCATCATCTATTACTTTTTGTGACGCATTATCTGGATCTTTAGGTCCACCTGGATTAGGTGCATTACTTTCTATGTATGTTGTTTTTTGTTGTTCAGGTGATAGTCTTGCTTTTTGTCCTGGTGTTGCATTTATATTTTTCTTTATATTTTTTTTGTTATTCATTATAGTTTCTGAAAACTGACCAGGGCGAATAATATCGTACTCTGCTTGTTGTAACAAATCTTGTAGTTTAGGTGCAACTACGTCTAAATCTTTTGCAGCTTGATCTTTAAATGTTTGATTTAATATAGTTTTCATTCTATCTATGTAAGCATCAGTTAGAAATTCTTGTGGTATTCCCATTCTATTTAGAGTAGCTTTTGCTATTAGTGTAGCTTCTGTTCTTTTTGCACGATCTTTAGAACTTGTATATAAAACTTTTATAAGATTTTCGTTACCTGGTTCTTTAGTATATTGAATTTTTCGAGAACCATAATTAGGTTTAAAGCTGTTTATTTTTTTGAAGTATGTAGAATCAGCTTGGGCAGCAGGTGTAAATATTATATTTCCATCTCGTATGTTTTCTTGTACAGGTTGTGAATTAATTATTTGTCTCAAAGGAGATACATCAGGTACATCATTTACGTCTGGAGATATACCTCTTGTTCCTGGTAATTGTTCTTGAAGTTGTTCTAGTTCTGCTTGTCTTTCTGCTTTTTTTGCTGCACTAATATTTGGATTACTAAGGTCATCTTCTATTCTTACAATCCTTCGTTGGATTTCTTTTGCTGTATTAGTTGCTGCTTCTTTAGTTGCTCTAGCTTGTGGTTGCCCTTTCGGAACTAATACTGTGTCTACGTTTATATTCTTAGAAACATTTGGTAATTGTTTTTCTGCTTCATCTATAATGTTTTGTTGTATAATCTTTTGACCTTCTGTAAGGTTAGGTTTAGATAATTCTATTTTTGCATCTTGAACACGTTTTTGTATATCATATAAATCATCTGAAGCAGCAAAAGCTTCACCACCATACAAAGGATTTATTCTATCTAATATCTGTCCTTCTGGTCTTTGAAAAACTTGTGCAAGTTTTGTGTCACCTAATACTCTTACACCAGGTATTGCAGCAACTGGTCTAGCAGCTAATCTTCCTGCTGTTCCTGCTAATCTAGCAACGTCTGATAATTCTTCTCCTAAGAAATCTAATCCTAATGCAGATGCAGTATCTGATCGTGTTCGTATTGGTCTACCTGTAGGTCTACTTGCACCAGCTGCTCTCAGACCTGCAGCTATGTCTCCTGCTGTATCTGCTGCTCTTACAACATTTTTAGGAACTAATCCCCCTCCAACAAATTGTCCTCCTAAAGTACCAACTCTTTCAAAAGTTTCTGGATCACCTATACCTGTAAACTCAGAAAATGTTTTTGCTCCTTGTCCTAATGCCAATCCTCCTACTACTTCTCCAGGTATAAAGGGTGCTTGTATAGGTAGTGTTGCTATTTCTGCTAATACTCTTGGGTTAGAACCAGCTCGTAATTGTGTTTCTGCTCTAGTTTCACCTGTAGCTCTGTTAACATTCATCAAGTTTTGTAAACGTATCCTACCATTTTTAACTTGGTCTGCTATAGTTCTACCTGGCAAAGGTCTATCTCCACCAATAGATTGAAGTTGTCTTTTTATTACATACAGGTCTTGCTCATCTTTAGGTAAAAAATTTAAATCGTCACCAGTTTCTGCTACCTCTCTAAATATCTCTTCTCTAGTAGGTAAACCTTGTGGTCCTTTTCTTGCATTTTCTATTGCATTAAACTTTTTTCCAGTAAGAGGATCTGTCTTTTCTCCTGGAGTACCAACTATACTTTGTGCAGCTTCAGGAATATTACCAAAGGCTCTTCCTATAGGATCTGCTACAAATCTGCGAAAGCCTCCTCCTAGTGCTGCTGCTCCCATTACCATAAGCTACCTCCTAAAAGTATAAGAATCTAGTTCGTGGTCGGTATCTTCCTGCTTGGTTATATTGTCTTCCCATTTGTGCAAATCGTTCTGTAAATGGAAAGTCTTGTAAGAAGTTAGTAAATGTTTGGGTAGGCGCACCTCCACCCAATATCTGTTCACCAAGTTGTCCATAGAAAGATGACAACGCATCTTGATAAATGTTTTGTGCTTCTCTTCTTCGTGTAGGAGTATCTAGTAAACCTTGTCTACCCAATGTTCCAAAGAATGCTGCCCTTGGTTCTTCTTCTAAAAATCCTGCAAAGGTTGGATTGATTGCCATTATAAACCAAACCTTCCAGCTGCAAAGTCTAAGAAGTTTACTGGACCACCACCTGCTCTTGCTCTTCTATCTGCTTCCAAAATATAATCTCCAAAAACATCACCTTGTTCTACGTTTCCAAATATACGTCTAGCAAAAGGTGAATATTTACCTCTTTGTGCTGCTCTTAGTAAATCTATGGCAGCTCCTGTTTCAGATGCACCTCTTGGTGCAAATAAAGTTGGTGAAGCTAATGCTGCAGCACCACCTAAATCTTGTCCTCTTAAGAAATTAATATCTTCTAAAGCTTGTTGATAACCTGTTTGTAATCCTGTTGATTGCTGTCCAAGATTTCTTAGATAATCACTAAATGTGCCTGTTGTACCAGCTCTTGGTTCTCCTCTAGCAATATTGGCTATTTGTGCAGCTTCAAATGCAGGAGTTAATCCAAATGCCTGTCTTTCTAAAAATGAACCTAATGGTCCACGACCTGTTCCAAATTGAGGACCATACAAATTACCTAATGCACTTCGTATTGCTGCTGTTCCTGACACTTCTTCTAAATTTCTTGGTGTCATCTCACCAAATGGTATTCGTGGTTGAGGAGTCATTTGTACTCCACCACCAGTAGTACCAGTAGGACCTGTAGGACCTGTAGGACCAAATGCACCAAACTCTTGGTCAGCATCACCACTTCCTCCCATAAAAGCATTAAGAGCATCTAACCCAGCATCACCAGTCAAACCACCAGCTCCTCCTGTTCCAAAAGGATCAAAAAGCGCTCCGAAACCACGCCCCATAGATGGATCTAGTCCACTTAATGCTGGATCAACAAATGGTCCTTGTTTAGCGTTCAAAGCATCTATTTCAGCTTGCATACTATTTATTATTGCTAAAACTTCTGGACTTAGAGAACCATCTCCTCCACCAGTTGTTAAACCTCCTATAGCACCATCACCTTCGTCTATATCTGTTGGATCAAAAGCAGGTAGACCATACCCTGTTGCACCTAATACATTACTCATGGCTTCTCTCTCTGCCATAGGATCTAAACTAGCAATAAATTCATCAAAACTACTTCCACCTGGATCAAACGCACCACCTCCTGTTGTCAATCCCCCTATATTACCTGTTCCCTCGTCTATTGCTGGTATTCGTGTTGTTTGTGGTAAACGAATTTCGTCTTCTGCTAAACCAGCTAATTCATCTGTAGTTGTTCCAAATTGAGGTTGAAATTGAGCAGCTCTAACAACAGCATCAGCATCAGCTTGCTGTGATTGAGTAAATTGTCTTGCTTTTTCATTTGATACTGTTTCACCAAAATTGTATTCATCTATTTCGTCTTCAGTTACTAATGATGCAAGTTTTCTTGCCTTCTGTCTTTCTGCTTCTCTATTGATTGCTGCAATATCTGATTGTTGCAAATCTGATAAGTCTCTTGCATTTACTTCATTTGTTACTTCTGTTGCAACTTCTTTGTTATTAGGTAAAACATCATTACCTAAAGTTTCTAATTCTGATAAAAGATCTGGGTTTGCTCTTCTAATTTCTTGTTCATAAGCTCTAGCTTTAGCCAAAGCTTCAGCAGCTTTTACAGCAAATAATCTTTCTTCTCTACCTTCTCGCAATCTTGCAAATGTTAACATCTCGTCTGCAAGTCTATTTTCAGTTTCGTTTTTTATAAGCTCTTGTCTTGGAGTTTCATCGCCCTCAATAATAGTATCAAGTAATCTATTTATTTCTTCTTGCCTTGCTATTTGCGCTCTTAAATCTACATCAGCTGCAGGTCTAAAAGATTCTCTGTCTGCTTCTGTTGCTCTACCTATTCTTGAACCTAGTCCAGCAAGTGACCTTGCTTCTGCTTGTGCAGCTCCAGCTGTAGGTGCTTCAACTGTAATTGTGTCTAACTCTCCATCAGGAAGAGTAATGCTTACATTATAAATTGCCATTTTATTTTATCCTCCCATAGGATTTACTCTTGGACCAGGTCCTCCTGGTGTACCTGGCGGAGCTTGTCGAGGATCGCCTACTCTAGGAAAACCCTGCATTTGTGATGATACCACTCCACCATTAACTCCTGGTGGTCCTTGTCGTGGTGGTTGCTGTCCTGGTTGTGGAGGTTGTGGTCTCTGAGGTGCTTGTCCTCCTAGACCGAATTGTTGTAATATGCGTTGAAATTCTAAGTCCTGTGCAGTCTCTTTCTGCTGGTCTTCTTTCATAGTTTTTCTCAACATATCAATATAAATCATAGCCTTATCTTGTTCACCAGTCTGCATCAATCCTTCTATCAAGGTTAGTAACAAAGCCTTTGGTTCTGTTACATGAGCTTGCTGTGCAGATATAGCATTTTTAAACTGGTCTACATCGTTTATCTGTAATATATTCTCCCATATCCATTCGTCTGGTGCAAGTGGTCTAGGTCCATCTCTCATCATTTGTGCCATAGTTACGAGCTGTGGTTCGTCTTGTGGCATACGCACACCAAACTTAATGTCGATAGCACCTGCTCCCTCTAGATCTGCAGGTTTTATTTCTTCGTTAAAGTAACTTGCAATATCGTTATGTCTACCTCTAACTTCTAGCGGTCCGAAACCACCCATCTCGTATTGCATTGTTATAATTTCTGTTATTTGCTTGTAGCAGGCT
>TARA_R100000700_G_scaffold41243_1_pt1 | contig 12342 bp, 12 predicted proteins | sample TARA_R100000700 | Tara Oceans TARA_R100000700 (sample SAMEA2622810) | marine metagenome | biome: marine biome (ENVO:00000447); feature: marine epipelagic mixed layer (ENVO:xxxxxxxxx); material: "saline water (ENVO:00002010), including plankton (ENVO:xxxxxxxx)" | depth 120 m | reverse complement strand
TTATTAAAAAATACTTAATCATTTAAAAACACCTCTATCTGGTCTATAATAAGTATTTGGATCTATTTCTTGCGGTAGTAAAACATCTGTTCCCCAACTAGTTACACAGTAAACTAGGTATTTTGGGTGATATTCTAATACACTATATGTTCTAGTTTTTAAATTTAAATAATATGCTGATATTAACATCTCAGGATTGTCTCTGTATGTATCATCAGGACCTTTAACTTTTGTAAATTGGACTGCACTCCACATGAGTTTCTCTCCTTTTTCTTTAATTAAAGAAAAAGTCTCCTCATAACTAGCACACATAACAGGTTTTTCATTCCATTCTGCTGCTTTTAAATCTTTAGCTGATATAAAAAAGGCTATTAAAGATAAAAATGCAAAAAATATATATAAATAGCCTTTAAACACTTCTATTTAACGCATCCGCCACCACAACATTCACACATAACGTCCTCCTATCCTAAACTTGCCATTAACTCAGACATTCTTTTTGCCCGATTCGGGGTCTGTTTGGCCCAACGTGAATCGAGCATCTCAGCCGCTGCTGTCTTATAATCTGGTGGTGTCTTATCTTTTAACGCAGACCACATGTTGCGAAACTTACTAACGCCTGTTTTTCCAAGCTGAAATACCATCTCTACTAATATTTCCTTACAGTGATCATCGACTGTATATTCACCTAATAATTCTTCAGCACCTGATATAGCATTTTCTAAATCTTTTTCTAATATCTCCATTAAGAATGACTCTTCATATTCTTTATCATCCTCCCAAAAATCTTCAACGCAGAGGTGCCCGACCCCCACAGTTCTTTTTCCCAATGTGTCGAGATAAACCTTGTTGCGGTAACCTTCATTATGACGTACAGACGCCAAAAGTCTTTCCATATCCATTCTAAAACTCCTTATAATTCTTAATTAAAAATTCTTCCATCCAAGCCATTTTGTCGTCCATGGACTGTAATTGCACCTTGATGACAGCTATGTCTTGTTGCATTTGTGCCACAGAGTCTGCTTTTTTCTCTATAGCGTTAAGTCTTTCTGACCACATACCCCATGTAATACCAAAGCTTAAAACTATACCTGCCAACCAAATGGCATCTTTACTGTTAAAATTAAACATTATATTCCCATTCCCCTTCATCAGAAGGATCTTTAAACATTAGACTGTCGGCATCCATCATATCATTCATGCCACCTTTTTTCAAACCTATAATACCACCGTTAAATTTTCCTTGTATTTGTTTCATATTTTCTGCTTCCGCTATCTTAGCAGCCTCTCTGGTAACTAAATCTTTGAAAGGGTCTGTTAGTTGTTGATAAGTTGTGTTTGGAGGTATAACGCCTGCTGCTACAAAGTTATTTAATGCTTCCTCTATAAATTGATTTGCAGATCCTGTAGATATATCTGATTTTCTTAACGCTTCCATTAATAAAGATATACCTGAATCAGTAACTTTACCCAGTGGTCCTAAATCTTCTCGTAAAGCTGGTCCCTGATCAGGAGGTATTTCTATATTTAAAAAATCTTTAGCAGGCTGATCTTCTTCTGCTGTTCTAATAGGTGAACCTACAGTCAACCCTGTAATGCCCTCTAAATCTGAAAAACGCCTTTTCAGCATTTGAGCTAAAGTTTTATCTTCTTCATCTAATAATCTTTGACTATCTTTTCTAACTAGCTCTTGATCTTTTGTTTCAGTATCCATGTTTTTTAATTCTTCTCTTAAATCTTTATTTTCACGGATAAACGCTAAAATATTTCTTAGATTTACTTTTTTATTTTCAGCTATAGGATCTTCATCATCACCACCTTGATTTAATTGTATAATACCACCGTCTTTAGCTGTTACATATTTTAAGTATTCGTCATACGTGCCAGATCTGTATCTTCCAGTAGTAGGATCAAAAAATGTAAAAAAGTTTTGTTGTTGTGGTATAAAATTTTGATCTGTTCCGGGATCCGTGGTGCTTGTGCCTTCGTCATCATCCACACCTGGCTGTGTACCTGATATTGGATCAGGGTCACCATCTTTTTGTCTTTTATCCATAGCTTCTTTAATAGTGTCTGTTCTAAATTTTTCTATTTGATAATCTTGCATTTCATCAGTTGTCATCATTTGTCTAAATAGTTCTTCATCATTAGCAACTGCAGCAGCAAAGTTTTCAAGTTCATCACCTGTTAGACCTTTTTTCTTACCATAATAAAAGCCTTTTAAACCTCTGTCACTACCACCAGCTATTAAATCCAAACCTGTAATACCTAAATTTACAAGGGGAGCCATACCTAAAATACCAGTCACGGGTTCTCTATCATATTTGGTCATACCTGGTCGAAAAATATCTTGAGCTTTATCATATAATACTTGTCCTTCGGTATCAGAATATGAAAGAATACCTTCATTACGTAAATCACGCACAATATCTGTTAAAACATTACCATAAGATCCCATTCTTACGCCTAAACCTTGATCTATACCTGTTCTTAATTTAACAATGTCTTGAGGATCAAGATTATACTTATTCATAAATTCTTTTGTTTTTTTGCCACCAGTAAATAATCCTGATTTATAAGCATCTTTTAAATCGTTAACAAAAGTAGAAGGAGTTTCTTGAGCTTTAAAATTAGGTTTAAAATCACCTTGATCTAAAGAATACGCTACACCTTCCGCTGTTGTTATGGGGTCAGCTTCTGGATCACTTATACGCTTAACTGCATCCTTTTTAAAATCATATTGTAAATTTTTATCTCTTTCTTTTTTAGTTGTACTAGCTTTACTTTTATCTTTATCTAAACCAATACTTTTTCTAAGTTTGGATAAACTTTTACCTCCAAAAATATTTTTCTTTTTAGGTGCCATTATGGTTTCCTCCTTCCTGCAAAATACATTATGCCTTGCTTGTTTATACTACCACCTCGTTTTGCTGTTGCAATAGCTCCGTATAAATCACCACTAGCTAAAGCCGCACGTTTACCAGGTGATAAGTTACCACCCACGGGTCTAAAAGGACTAGATACATTACTTGCTATATTTACTCTAGGTTTAGTGATAAATTCATTTGACATATTATTACTAGATGTATTCATAAATTTTTCTACACCCATTTCTTCTACAGGCCCAACTTTAGGTGCATTTTCTCTAGGAAATGTAGGTTCAAATGTTTTTTTCTCTACATCAGGACCAGGTTGTGATGTATTTGTAAGTTCATTAGTAAATAAATACTGTATCACTGCTTCTGGATCTTCAAAATCTAACCCTTGTACTTTTTCGTTATCAGGGTCATCAAGTATTAATCTAGCTAGTTTAACTGCGTTTGCTCTTCTAATTTTCATCTCTACAGTGTCATCTATGGTACTCACCATCATTTTTAAAGTATCAGGATTTGATAAAATTTTGGCTTGATGTTTAGCGAGTAAAGCGATACCAAGTCCAGTCAACGGACTCATGCCAGCTCCTGTAGCTAAGAATGCACCTGTAATACCAGAAAAACCAGCAAGACCTGCTCTACGTGCTACGAACTGTGAGGTTTCAGCTATCTTATTTGCATAACCTATTTCCGCTATTTTTAATAAATTCATCAAATCTTTTACAGCAGCTTTACCACCTTCCATACCTAAAGGTTTACCGTTTTTTCCTAGCGTGTTTGCATATAGGGCAGTCATAAACTGTTGTCCCTGTTCTGTATCAAGCTTAAGTGTTCGTCTAAATCTTGCTGGATCAAACACATTAACTGTCATAATATCTTTTTGATTAAATTGTATGCCGAACTCACCACCACCAGCGATATTCACTCTTTGTGTAAGATCAGCTTTACCAAACTCAACTGCACCCGTTTTTCTATTGTAAGCAACTGCCTGACTAGATTGCTCCCACAAATCTCCTAAGAATGCTCTAGCAGAAACATTGATCGGATCTAAATCAGGATTTGCTTTATTTCTTGTTATGATGGCAGAAAGATCGTTAATAGCCATCGCACTAGGATTTCTAAAAAAGTTATCAAAGATTGTATTTGCTAATTGATCAGGATATATGTATCCCTCTCTAGGTAAAGCTCCTTGTAAAAACATATTTTGATCTACCTGTTCAAACATTTTTGCAACTGGTGTTTTATAAGTGTTTGCACCAAAACCAAATATTTCGTTTGCTCTTAATAAGGATGATTTAACTAAATTCATTTGTTGCATGATTACTTCATCTGGTTGACCGCCTTGTCCTGTGATAACTCTCCATTCACCTATGTCATTAAAACCTTGCTCCATGGCTTTTTTAAAATACCTGGCTTGTGTAGCCATATCATCAACTTGTTTAACACCAAATTTAGATGAGTATTCGCCCCACGCTGTGTTTAGCTGTTTTTGTAAAGCTCTAAATTGTGTGGCATTTAGATAATCTGGTAACTCACTCATTGACAACAATAAGTTTTCAAATCTTGATAAATCTTCAAAACCACCTAAAGTTCTTGGAGATCCAGGTATAAATTGACCTCCCTCTAAAGTAATTTTACCTCTGCCTAGATCATCGACATAATTTTTTGCTAATTGTTTTACTCTAAAAGTAGGTATATACCCTTGTTGAATTGCATTACCAAACTGATTAGTTCCTAAAGGAATCATGTCGTCAAGAGCTTTTGCTTTAGCTGCAAAGTCGTCATACATAAAAGCAGAAAGTCCCGCAAACTTGTTAAATTTTTTCTGAGCTTCATCTGTTAGTAAAGCACCTGCATCCATAATAGTTGCAAAAGGCGCTAGTTCATTTAGGCTTTCCATAATTCTTTTATCGCTATACCACATGATATTAGCTCTATTAGCACGCAGGTCTGTACCAATAAGAGGAAACACACCTATAACTTTACCGTACCATTTAGCCCAAGATCTATCAGTCACGTTTGCTATGCCAAACGGTATCTTTTGCTCTATAGCTAACTGTGCTAAATATTCAGCATTTGTGCCCTTTTGCACACCGTAAGTCCATCTTGCAAGACCTTTCATCATTTTAAATACAGGATCTAGTGCTGCTGCACCTCCTGTAAATATCATGCTGTTTCTTGCGTGTATTAAATTTTCTACTCTTGGATCTGCTGAAAGTTCAGGATCTGGTAAACCCTCTAATTCTCTTATTATTGCATTCATACCGTCATACGCAGTTGCTGCAGTATATGCACCTAAACCAGCAGTTGTGGCTACAGTTCCTGTTGCGACAGGGTTGTTTTTTGGATCTAATAAACCTTTTAACAAACCATCTCTATCTGCAAAATATAAAGGTAACAAACTTAAAAAATCACCTGCTATGCTAACATTTTGTTTATTTACATCAGGTGCAAAACGCATAGTAGTATTTGCCAAACCCATAAAGCTATCTCCAAAATAGTTTAAAGCTTCATCAACACCCAGTGTTAAATCTTCTCTACCTTGACCACCTAATCCTGTAAATTTAGGTAAAAAGGTAGCCCAGTTTCTTTTATCAGCTTCAAGTTTTTGTTGCCATGCTTCATTTTTTGCTCTCAATGGATCTTCTATGTAAGCTTTCTCTAACTCTACTGCCTTTTGATAATCTTTTAATGCTTTTATTTCTGCTATTTGATCTGCTGAGTAAGTATCTACTGGTTGTGTGTCAATACCATTTTGTGATCTAATATTGTTAATTAAATCTAATAACAATTTTTTGTCATCCTCAAATTTTTGTGTGCCTACTTGATCAGGATTTAAAAAATTTTCTTTATCAGGCACTTGAATTTTTATGTCGTTTTCACCAAAAATGTTTATTAAAATATCAGATGGTATTGCAAAAGTATCTTGCAAATTCATAGTTGGATATCGTTCCTTTAAACTAAATACGCCTTCCATTACTTATCTTTCTCCATCATCTTTGGATTACCTGTTGCTAACGCAACTACGTTTTTACCTACCTCTTTGATTTCTGGTGGTATCATGCTTGACAAGGCTCTAACATCTCTAACAGTTAAATCAGCTTGTTTTTGTAAAAAAGTTTTTTGTTGTTTTTTAACCCAGCCAAATTGACTTAACTCATATCCCTCTGTATCTATTGGATACATGTCTTGATACGGATCAACCCACACATAATCTACACCTTCTACTTGATCACCAGAACCTGGTGCACTAGGTATGTCACTTAAATATTTTTTATATGGTAAATGTTCTTTTAAAGATTTAGGATCTGGCTGTACTAATGTTTGTTTACCATCCTCACCTACAACTATTTTTGGTATGTTATCATTAATAACACCTCTCCTAAATATCTCTCTTTCTTCCAAATCATTTGGTATGTTGCCAGCAAAATCTAATATTTCTTTTCCTAATTCAAATATGACACCAGCAAGTCCTGCATAACCACCAACTCTACTTACTTTGCCAAACTTAGATAATCTATTAAAAGGTTTTTTACCTCCAAATTTATCATAATACTCGCCAGGGTGATTTTTTTTCAACCATTGTTTGTACTCCTCCTTAATAGGAGCAGTATATTTAGAATTGTATTCAAACTTAGAGGTGTTTTGAAAATATTTATCAACCATTAGTTTATCTCCTCAGGAAATGTAATAGTTGTGAATGAATTAGTTTCAGGATCAAAAGCCATTTTTGGCATGTTTGTTACATTTATTGTACCTGCTGATTGATATCCGCTTGGATAAGTTCCTTTATTAAACTCATACAACACTTTTAAGTCATTGTTTGCTAATCTTAGCTCTTCACGCACTGTAATCAATCCTGCAATGACTGTTTTAGAGTCAATAAATCCTGTAATTTTTAAACTTTCGTAAGCTCTTCTAATATCGTCCAAGTTTAATCTACCAGATGATTTTCTAGCTCTTGCAAGGGCATATGCAATAGCATTTATTCTAACTCTGTTTTCTGCAAGTTCAGGTTTAAAATCACCCCAGAACTGTTGTGATGATTCACTGTTTGGATCGAAGAAATCATTTACATTTACGAACTCACCAGATCCCTCAAATGTTTCAATAAGTCCATCACCAAAACTTTGTTGTACGTTTTGTAAAGTATTAGTTAAAATAGAAATTTGATCTTCAGCAGCTAGCAAGTCAGCTATCATACCAAAACCTCTTTGTTTAATATCTTGTATTAAACCGGGTAGACCAGCAGTAGATGGGTCTTTAATAAGATTTGATATAACTGTATCAATACTAAATATATTACGATCATATAGTTGTATTGTAGATAATTGTTCAGTAAGTGCTTTTTTTGGTAACACATCATCAGCAGTCATGGCTACTTTTTGATTTACTGTAAGATCTGCAATACCATTACCTATAGGAATCCATGTAGGCTGTCCGTTTGCTTGTAATATTGCATCACCGTTAGCGTCTAATTTAGGTATTAAATATTGACCGTCTTTTAATTCTTTTATTTGAAAGTTACCATATTCGCCAGTATCTGGATGTGTAAAACTACCCATAACAAAATCTTTAAATATTTCTACAGCGTCTTGTTTTAAAGTATATCTACTTGTGTCAAAAGGCATATTTTTTGGTAAATATGTCTCTCTATTATTATTTTGATTATCAGTTGCTAATACATATTCTGTATCATCTGTGGGCACATGTACATTAGGATCTAATTTATCTGATTCAACAAACTCAATTTTTTTTGTGGTAAGGTTAATAACTCTTTTCCAATCTTTCTCTCTAAAATCTCTTTTTGAGTCATATCTATTAGGTTCCGCCGCAACAGCTAAAGCAAATTCTTCATAAGTAGAAAAAAATCTATTTTCTTTAATTGTATTATCATAAGCTATAAAAGGTTGATTATAATCTTTAGCAATACTGTATTTTCTTTCGTTTTCTGGTAATTCTAAATCTTTTATATATTCAGCCAAAGTTATCTCTGTATTTAAATTTGTCGCTTTATCATTAACTAATTTAAAAGTTGTATTAGCATCAAGTGCATTTTTTGTTTTTAATTTTTGTGTTTCTTGTAAAAATCCTAAGTTAGAAAACATGGCTTGACTAATTATATTAGCTCTTGTAACAGCGTCCTCTTGTTGTTTTGTTAAAGCATATGTTCTTCTTTGTGCATCTACTCCTCTTTCTGCGGCTCTTACTGCTGTCTCTTCTTTTCTTGTCGCTCTTCTTGCAGCTGTAAACTCAGGAACGGTAGCTTGTACCGCCTGTCCTAATACATCAAGAGCCTTTCCTCTGCCTGTTAGAAGTCTAGCACCAAAATTAATTAATGATGACGCTACATCTTGTTGTTTTTGTGTTTCTATTGATTCTCTCTCTGCACTAAAATCTTTCTGATACAGCATTTTAGCTTCTGCCGCATACTCCTCTGCTGATTTTTCAGGAAATAGTTCGTTAGCAAATTGATTTGCTATTGGTTGAAACTCATTTAATCCAGCTATAATACCTTGATAAGATGAATCTTGTAATGGTGTTGCAGTATTCTCATATTGTCCTGTTTGAAATATGCTTGTATCTACTTGATTAAGTCCGCCTGGCATACCTGTTGCAAAAGGTATAGGTTGTCCTGTATTATGATCAATGTATGGATTACCGCCATGCTTTAGCTTGGCGACTTTCTTAAACATTTTTCTATCAAGTACGCTCATGCTTTATCCTATGTTGGCTAAGGGGTTACCTATGTTTAATCCTTTTGCTAATCCTAATCCCATAATACCTAATCCTGCTACTTGCATTAAAGGACTAGTAGATGGTTGTTGTTGTACAGCCATTTGAGAAGCTGGTGTGCCTGTTAAGATACCTGAAGCAAATGACAATCTTTGAAATGGCTCTTGTGAAGCTAATTGAGCTGTAGCTCTTTGTGCGTCTAATATATTTTGTGTTTGTTGTTGTCTTAGTCCACCAGCTTGTTGTAGTTGTGCAATATCTTGTGCTGCTAAACCTTGTTGTAATTGACCAAGTCCAGCCTGTTGACCACCTAATGCTGCTAACTGCTGACCAATATTAAATTGTCTACCTTGTTGTGCTTCAAATGATGTTTGTGCTGTTTGTTGAGCTTGTTGAAAGTTTCTAGATAAATCTTCAAATATACGTCTTGACTTTATGTCTTGCAGATTTCTAGCCATCTCTGCACTTTGTATGCCAGCACGTTCTGTGCCAAAAGCACCTGCTGAAACTGCTTGTGCGTCTAATCCTTGTTGTTGTAATTGTGCCTGTCTGTCTAACTCTGCTAAGGCTTGTCTTGTGACAGTTTGTTGATAGGGATCCATGTAAGCTTGGATACCCTCTGCTGTAGGAGCAAACATTCTACCAGCACCTCGAGTTGCAGCTATACCTTCACTAATAGTTGCACCTGCTTGATCTAAGAAAGGTTGAAACTGACCAATGCCTTGTTGTGCCATGGTCAAAGCCTGTTGTTGTTCTGGTGTCAGACCAGCTACTTGAAAACCTGCGATTGGCTGTGGTACACCCGCTCTTCCTAATTTTCTAGCTTGAAAGTTCTCTTCTGTTTCGCCTGGTTGTCTAACAGCATTTGGATCACCAAATGTTGCAGCTAATAACTGTTTACCTCTTTCTTCAATATAAGGTGCCAGTCTACTATATGATACTATTTCTTCCATTACGCCATACCTACCCCTCTTGATGAATCTGGATCTAAACTATTCATTAAATTATACATGACCCGTGGTCCGCCAGCATTCTCTACTGCTTTTGCAGTCATTACAAACTCACCATCGCTTAACATCGCAGGAACTAAATCATCTTTAGGCCCGCCAGGTCCTGAAATTTCACCTTGTCTTCTTGGAAATTCACCACCCATTGCATACTTATCTAAGTATCTAAGATCCATAACACCACCGTCTGCAACAGTTGCAACTTGCTGACTAGGAACTATATTACCAAATTGACCGTAAAAAGGTTGTTCAGGAAATACATTAAAGAATCCTGGAAATCTTTGTTCCATACTTTGCTCTTCTTCTGGCTGTGCGAAAGAATATAAAACAGGTGCTGTTAAAGCTGCGGTATTCAAATACGAACTTAAACCACCACCTGTATTTGCAGCATTTTTAATTATTCCTGACTCTACGCCTTTATCTAACAAGTTTAATTGTTCATTGCTTAATTCTGCTAATGTTGCACCAGGTTCAGCACCTATTTGTTTAGCTGCTTCAGATGATAATCCAGCTGATTCCTGTCCAAAACCTAAATTACTTTGCACTTGACCAAAAGCATCACCTAGATTTGTGTCACCACTAAATATTCCTCTAAACACATTTTCATCACCCATACCAAAAGCTTTACCTGCACCATAACCGCCTATACCACCTGCGATAGCAGCACCAGCGTCTTGACCAGCTAATAATGGCACACCAGCACCAATCAGTGCAGAGTATACAGGTCCTGCACCCATAATACCTGCAATAGTACCAGCATACGGTGCAATACTTTTAAGTGCTTTTTTAGCACCTTTGAAAATCCTTTTAAGAAAAAACTCTGGTTGGCCTGTTACAGGATTAATAGAGTTTAATTCATTACCAACAATATATCTCTCAGGGTTTATACCCATGTCTAGCATTTGATTAAACAACATAGCTTTTAGTTTAGGATTAGAGTCTAAGACTTCCATAGGCACAACTGTTTCGCCTTCAGCGACATGTGCAATATATGCGTCTTCGTATCTACCTAAATCTGCAAGTTTAGAAACCTCAGCTTGAAATGATCCCAAACCACCAGTTTCATATTGTTGCATGCTACTATTCATGTTCTAACTAGTCCCTCCAAATATATCGGGCATTTTATTTACTTTTATGGCGACATCTTTTTGTATGTCTTCTTCTTTTGTGTCGGTAGCAGGATCTTGAACATCTTTGGTTGCCTCTTCTTCTGAAGCGTAGACTTTTCCTGTTTTGGCGTGTTTGATAGTTGTAACAGTATCTACATCTATCTTAGGGATTCTTTTCCCAGCAACCACGATTGTATCTTCATTTATACTCATTTTTTAACCCCCTTGCAATATCTATGTTATCTCTAAAACACTTAAAATAACATGTAAATCATTAGCATTTTCTGCTTGTATTTTAATTATTTCTGATTCTTTAGCAACTAATGGTGTTGCTGTTGAAGTATCTGAATCTGATGATATTTGACTAACATTACCAGCAGCTAATATTTCTTGTGTAGATCCTTTTTCTATATTTCTACTTTTTTGTAGTGTAAAACTAGTGCCATTAGCATCCACTAAAAATACTGATATTTCACAGTCATTAGAAGCATCGACATTAGCCACGTGTATAGATTTTATTATAGCTGTCGTTTCAGCTGGTATTGTATACAAAGTTGTTAAGTCTGTATTAGCAAGTATAGCTTTATAATTTGTATATGTATTAGCCATTTACGATAAAAACCAACTAACTCTTTCTGTGTCTTCTCTTAAAGTTTCTGGTGTGTAGGTATTATTTAACAAAAATATTAACTGATCTAATGTTTGTATTAATGTGTTTTGTTGTTGTTGACTATACTCAGGTGTAGCCTGAGGTAATCTTGGTATTTGTATTTTTGACATTATGCTCCTCTCATACCGTCTGGTTTAATATCTAGTCTTAGTGTTCCATATCTCCAATTGTCATCTATCGCATCACTTGCAACTCTTACTGCAACTTGTCTACCTCGTATTCTGGTATCTTTTTTTGTTGTAGTAGTTGTAATGTTAAAAGAACCATGAGTTGTTTGTGTACCTGACGGATATGGTCTTGTTTTAATTGTTAAGTCAACTGTTCCAGATTGACCTTTAAAATCTGGTATAAATCTACTGATAGACATAAATTGATCTCCATCTGCTATATCTACATCACCAGATTCTATGTGAACATTCATAGCACTACCATCATCATTAGATCCAAACTCATGTAAATGTATAAATGTTCTACCAGCTTTTAGCCCAGTAATAGTGCTAATAGTATCTGTTGTGTCATTTGATTTAAATTCAGCTGCATATGGATTATCATATGTTCCACGATCTGCCCAAGAGGTTCTAGATAATGTACCTACATACCACAAATTTTCTGCGTAGTTATAAAATACAACTCTATCTATTTGTTGTGAGTTAGAGGATGCATAGAACCACATTACCTCATTATAGTCTGTATTAGCCGCACAAAATATATCTTGTTTAGCGTTTACATTTAGATCATCAAACACATAGTCTTGTACACTACATGGTATTTTTTGCACAGCACCATCAAATAAAAAGAAAGAGTCTGTGCCCATCCAAAAAGATACACCACCAACGTCTACAGCTGCGTTAAGTCCTATACAACCACAAGCAGAACCTAGTTGATTAAAACCAAAGGTAAGCGGTGGACCTATAAACTGCATTTGATATAAAGCTGTATCTGTCCAT
>TARA_R100000700_G_scaffold13403_3_pt1 | contig 12538 bp, 15 predicted proteins | sample TARA_R100000700 | Tara Oceans TARA_R100000700 (sample SAMEA2622810) | marine metagenome | biome: marine biome (ENVO:00000447); feature: marine epipelagic mixed layer (ENVO:xxxxxxxxx); material: "saline water (ENVO:00002010), including plankton (ENVO:xxxxxxxx)" | depth 120 m | reverse complement strand
GTATCATTATTAGTTGTGAAGGAATGGCTTGGTCATAAATCACTTTCGCAAACATTAGTGTATGCACATCTTGCACCTAACAATTTACAAGAAGCAGTGAAAGTGCTAAATGGTTAATTTGGTTAGGTCGCGTGATGGAATGGTAGACATAATGGACTTAAAATCCATGCCCTTTTGGGAGTGCCGGTTCAAGTCCGGCCGCGACTACCAAAGCTGAGACATAACTCGTGACATATGTCTCAAATAAGAAAGGAGTTAATTAATAATCGGCGGGAAAATAAGGATATTTTAAGTTACTATCATCAACGCATAAGACTTAAAATATTTAATGTGGACAATACATTAGTGTATTAATCATATATACCTTACTTTTCTATAATAAATAACTAGCAATACATTAGTGTATTAATTAATGTATTTATTTTAATTTGTGACATAGAATTGTGACACGGAAAGGCAATAAAAATGTATAATTTAGAGCGCAGACAATTAGAGCTTGAAGAAGAATCAAAGTTAAATGGTGGTAAGCGAACGATGGATCGCATACTTAAACACATAGAAAAAAAATCAGAATCATTAACACCATATGGAAAAAGAATTACTTCAGCTACAGTTCAAAAAGTAGCTATAGCAATTAAAGAAAAATTAATGGAAGTAAATACTGGTCCAAAATTAATATCAGATGAGAAACTAAAATTAATAGATTATTATACTGCAGCAACAATAACCATACGTTTTATTGTTGATGCAATTAGCACTAGAGGAAGAAAATTTACAGCAACAGCAATTGCATTAGGTGGAAAGATTGAAGATGAAATATGGGCGAATAATTTACACGAACATAATCCATATTTAATTGAAAAAGTAATTGATGATATTGACTCAAGATCAGTGCATTATGGTTATAAAAAATATAAGCTTGGACAAACACAAAAGAAATTAGAGTATGAATATGTGCCTTGGAGTGCAAAAGAAAAGCTGCATGTTGGTGAAGCTTTATTTGAAATATTTATTAAAACAACTGGTGCAATAAGTATTAGGCCAAAACCTTATAGAGGTAAAACATATAACGTAATTGTATGTGAAGATAAAACCCTTGAATGGATAAGCAACTCAAATAATTTTAATGAATTTTTAAATCCTGAACATTTTCCGATGGTCGTTCCTCCGCGTGATTGGTCAACTCCTTTTAATGGTGGTTACCGCAGAACTAAAGGAATTTATTTAGTTAAAGGTCATAAAATAACATCTCATATGAATTATTTAGAAGAATTAAAACAATATGATATGCCTGAAATATATGAATCAATTAATGCCCTTCAACAAACTAAATGGAAAGTTAATAGTAAAATTCTTCAAGTTTTAAATACTTGTTTTAATGATGGAAATAGAAGTAGAGGTAAATTAATTAATAATGAATTATTAGAATTACCAAATAAACCACATGATATTTCCACCAATAAAGAAAGTTTAAAAAAATGGAAAGCAAAAGCTGTCGCAGTATACACAGCAAATGAACGTACAAAATCTAAAAGATTAGCTTTAGCTAAAACAATATATTTAGCTAAGAAATTTGAAGAGTATGAAAACATTTATTTTGTTTGGACACTTGATTTTAGAGGACGTGCATATCCTGTTCCACCATATTTAAATCCTCAAGGACCTGACTATGCGAAAGCATTATTATCATTTGGTGATAAAAAACCTTTAGGTGAATCTGGTGTTCGTTATCTTGCAATACATTTAGCTAATACATATGGTTATGACAAAGTTAGTCTTGATGAAAGAGTACAATGGGCTAAAGATAATTCAGACATAATCAAACAATGTGCTGATACTCCATTTGAAAATAAATTTTGGGAAGATGCTGATAAACCTTTTCAATTTTTAGCCGCATGTTTTGAATGGCTTGGGTATTTAAAAGAAGGAATAAACTACGAATCAGATTTATCTGTACATTCAGATGGTTCATGTAATGGTCTTCAACATTTTAGTGCAATGCTAAGAGATGAAGTTGGAGGTGAAGCTGTAAATTTACTATCATCAAAGCAACCGAAAGATATTTATGGAATGGTTACAGATGTAGTTAAACAAAAGTTAAATGAAGATAATTCTACATACGCTGAAAATTGGAAATCCGTTGGAATAACAAGAGATGCTAGTAAGAGAAGTGTGATGACTCTTCCATATGGTTCAACAAGATATTCTGCAACGGAATTTGTAGACGAATATATACAAAAAAGATTAGATAAAGGAGACACACTAGATTTTAATGATCGTCAAAAACAAGCAATTTATTTAGCAGGTGTGGTATGGAAATCTATTGGAGATGTAGTTGTCAAAGCACCTGAAGCAATGGAATGGTTACAAAAGGTTGCAAGACTTTGTGCAGAACAAAAGACACCTGTATTTTGGTTAACGCCTTTAGGTTTTCCAGTTAGACAAGCATATTATTCTACATCTGAAACTGTTGTCAGAACTAGAATGATGGGTAGAATACGTATTAGATCAACTACAACTAAAGTTGATAAACGCCGACAAGCAAATGGCATATCTCCAAATTTTGTACATTCGCTTGATGCTACAGTTATGTTGCTTACAACTAATTATGCAAAACAAAAAGGTATAGATAATTTTGCGATGGTACATGATTCTTTTGGAACTCATGCTGCAAATCAAGGATTATTAAATGAATGTTTAAGATTAGCTTTTGTAGATTTATATTCACAAGTAGATCCGCTTGAAGCTTTCCTTGAATATGCATTACAAATAATTCCTGAAAAACACCATCATAAAATACCTGAATTACCAAAGAAAGGTAATTTAGATATTAATGAAGTATTGAAAGCTGACTATTTTTTCAGTTAATCAATGCACTAGTGTATAATAGATACACGTCTTAGAAATATTTATTAAAAAAGGAGTTTTATGGACAAAGATAAATATTTAAAAATAACAACGCCACTTGGAATCGCTAAGTGGCCGTGGTTAACGAAAGCAGATACTAAGTTTAATGCTGATGGCGTATATAAAACTGATTTATTACTATCATCAGGTGAAACAAAAAGTATTGCTGGACAATTAAAAGCTTTTTATGAAAGACATTTTCCTAACAAAAAAGGTAAAATGCCTTATAAAAAGGAAGTTGATGATACAGGCAAAGAAACTGGTAATTATATTTTTAAGTTTAAATCTAAAAATAAACCAGCAGTTTTTGATGCAAGTGGAAAACCAATGCAAGATGTTAATGTGTTTGGTGGTTCAAAAATAAAAGTATCAGCAACAGCTTCACCATATAATGCAGCAGGAAATCAAGGTGTAACCCTTTATTTAAATGCTGTGCAAGTAATTGATTTAGTTACTGGTGAAACTGGTTCATCAACTAGTTTTGGCTTTGCAGCTGAAGAAGGTTACAAACACGAAGCAGGAGAGATTGAAAGTGTAGAAGAAAACACTGAAAGCTCTGCTGATGACTTTTAGAGGTAATTATACAAGTAAAAGTGCTCGTTCATTAGGATATAGATCAGGTTTTGAAGTAAAAATTGCTAAACAACTAAATGATTTAAAAGTTAAATATACTTATGAATCATTAAAAGTAAAATACACTAAACCAGTTAAGCATTCTTATTACAAACCTGATTTTATCTTATTTAATAAAATTATTATTGAAGCTAAAGGTTTATTTTCAAGTAAAGATAGACAAAAACATTTACTTATTAAAGAACAGCACCCTGAACTCGATATAAGATTTGTGTTCAGTAATTCCAAATTAAAATTAAATAAAAAATCAAAAACAACATATGCAATGTGGTGTGAAAAATATGGATTTGATTATGCAGATGAAAGGATCCCAAAAAATTGGCTGTATGATAAAAAAGACAGGATTAAAAGATAGAGAACAAACTAATTGTATAGAAGTAGTAAGAACAAATACTAAACCTGATTTAGATTTATCTAAACATGATTTAAATAAACAAGAATTAGAAAAAGGTAATTTAGGTATAGGTCATCATTTTATAATTAAACTTGATGGCACTATAGAAAAAGCTAGAGACATAAATAAAGTAGGAAGTGGAAGAAAAGATGCAATATCTTTATGTATTGTTGGTGGTTTAAATAAAGATAATATTGAAGATAAAACTTTTACAAAAAACCAACGCATATCCTACGGAAAAATAATTGATTTTATTTATAAAACTTATGGAGTGAATAAAGTAGTATGATTATTATTTTAGAAGGTCCAGATTGCTCAGGTAAAACAACACTAGCAAAATATTTATTAACATCTTTAAAAGGTAATTATAATTATATTCATAATAGTTTAGATGAAAATAAAAATTTTGTATGGAGAGATTTAGAACGAAATATAATTAAGAAACATAGTTCGTTGTATGATTCACATTTAAAATCAATTACAAAACATAAAAATGTTATTGTTGATAGGTTATGGCCAAGTGAATTAGTTTATGGAAGTTTATTTAGAAGTAAACTTGAATATAGTATACCAGAGCTAAGGAAAGAAATACAAAATTATAAAACATTATATATTGGGTGTTTACCACCAAAACATCTTGTAGAAAAATATCATAAGAGAAGATTATATAGTAACGAAGAAGACTTTAATACAGTGTCATCTGTATATGATCTTTACGAATGTTTATTTAATTTATCAAATGAGTTTTTAATTTTTGATTATGAGATTGAATCAATTGAAAAATTTACGAGGAGGTTAACAAATGAATATAAACAATGTTTGGCAACAGCTAATTAGTGATTTAATAAAACAAGTAGGAACTTATAGTCCACGAGGAGCACCAACAAAAGAAATTTTAGGTTATCAAACTAAAATTGATATGAGTAATCCATTTTTAGATATACCAAATAGAAAACTTGGTGAAAGTTTTAGATTTGCAGAAGCAGCTTGGATATTAAGTGGTGATAATAGAGTTAAAACTATTAAACCATATTCTAAAATGATTGAACAATTTAGTGACGATGGAGTTAGATTTTTTGGAAGTTATGGTCCAAAAATAGTAGATCAAATTTCTTATGTTGTTGACACATTGAATAAAGATAAACATTCAAGACAAGCAGTTATAAATATTTGGAGAGAAAAACCTGGTCCAAGTAAAGATATTCCATGCACTTGTAGTTTACAATTTTTGATTAGAAATAATACATTACATTGTATAGCAACTATGAGATCAAGTGACGCTTGGTTAGGTTGGCCTTATGATGTTTTTAATTTTACTTGCGTTTCAATTTATACACTACTGCAATTAAAACACTTACACAATAAAATATATGCAATAGGTAATTTAACTTTAAATGCGGGATCACAACATCTCTATGAAAGAAACTGGGAATTAGCAAGAAAATGTATTTATTGTGATACTGCGGGTAATAATTATAGAATACCTTTTGGTAATTTTAGAGATGCAGATGAATTAATTGAATATTTATGGTGGTCTGCACGTGGCTAATTTTGTTAAACATGAACCTTGTCCTGAATGTGGTTCAAAAGATAATCTTGCAAGATATGACGATGATTCAGCTTATTGTTTTGGTTGTGAGTATTTTGAAGGTGAACATAAAACAATACAATCAAATATTAAAGTTAAAGGTGAACTTAAACCACTAATTAAAAGGAAAATATCATTAGAAACTTGTAAGAAATTTAATTATCGTGTTGGTGAGCTTAATAATAAACCTTGCCATATAATGGATTATGGATCTGCTACTAAATTTAGATTCCAAGATAAAACATTTAGTTGGAAAGGTGACTCAAAATCAGCCAAGCTTTTTGGTGAAAAATTATTTAAGAACAAAGATGGTAAACGAATAATTGTTACAGAAGGAGAAATAGACGCATTAAGTATTTCACAAGCATTTGGAAATAAATGGGAAGTTGTATCAATTAAAAATGGTGCTGCATCAGCAGATAAAGATATTAAAAATAGTTTAGATTTTTTACAATCATATTCTCAAGTTGTATTTTGTTTTGACCAAGACACCGTTGGTCAACAAGCAGCAAAAAAGTGTGCTGACCTTTTTACTCCGGGTCAAGCACGCATTGCTGCATTACCTTTAAAAGATGCAAATGAAATGTTAGTTGCGGGAAAAATACAACAATTAATTCAATCTATATATGATGCTAAAGTTTATAGACCAGATGGAATTATTGATGGTGCAACTTTATTTAAAGAAATTTCAACTAAAGAAATTAATGATTCTGTTCCTTATTGTTTTGATGAATTAAATAAGAAAACATATGGTTTACGTAAAGGTGAATTAGTTACTATCACTGCTGGAAGTGGTATTGGTAAATCTCTTGTATGTAGAGAAATAGCTTATGATTTAATTGTTAATCATAATAAAAAGATAGGTTACATAGCACTTGAAGAATCAGTAAAGAAAACTGCTTTAGGTTTATTATCAATAGATTTAGATAAACCATTACATATAGATAATGATATTGAAACTAAATTATTAGAAGGTAGTTTTAATAAAGTATTATCAAAAGGAAATGTTTTATTTTATGACCATTTTGGTTCATTAGAATCAGATAACTTAGTTAATAGAATAAGATATTTAGCAATAAGTTGTAACTGTGATTATATAATTTTAGATCATATAAGTATTGTTGTTTCAGGGTTAGAAGGTGGTGATGAAAGAAGAGCCATTGATAATGCGATGACAAAACTTAGATCACTAGTTGAAGAAACTGGTATTGGTTTAATACTTGTTTCACATTTAAAAAGACCAACAGAAAAAGGACATGAAGAAGGTGCACACACATCTCTTTCACAATTACGTGGATCTGCAGGCATTGGTCAACTTAGTGATATTGTAATTGGTTTAGAACGTAACCAACAAAGTGATAAAAATTCTCACATAACAACATTAAGGATTTTAAAAAATAGATTTAGTGGAGACACAGGTAAAGCAGGGCAGCTTATTTATAATCCAATTACAGGAAGATTAGTACAATATGATAAAGATATTGAAGAAGGATTATGATTTATACTTAACAAATTTAATATTTGCTGCAATTAAAAAAGTAGAAACAAGTAAAGATACTGCAATAATTCCTGTTCATACTGATGAGGACTTATTGCGTTTACATTTAATGTTAAATGAGTTGCTTTTGCAATACCCAGAAACATTACATATTCAAGTTGAAAAATTCACAATACACTAGGAGGAAAATGAAATATTGCTTTGATATAGAAACTGATGGATTATTAAACGACGTTACTAAAATATGGTGCATTGTATTAAAAGACATCGATACAAATGAAGTATTTAAATATGGACCAGCAAACGTACGTGATGGTGTTATTAAAATGCAAGGTGCTGAATTATTAATTGGCCATAATATAATTGCTTTTGATTTACCGGTAATTCAAAAGATTTATAAATACTCTCAAATGAATAATAAAGTGTTTGATACTCTTGTTGCTACTCGTTTAGTATGGGCAGATATAAAAGATAAAGATTTTAGAAATGTTAATAAAGGTTTTCCAACAAAACTTATTGGTCGTCATAGTTTAAAAGCTTGGGGTGTAAGATTAGGAAATTATAAACAAAATATAGAAACAGATTGGTCTGAATTTACAGATGAAATGTTAGAGTATTGTGTACAAGATGTAGAAGTTACACATACATTATACAAAAAAATAATTGAAAAAAATTATTCAAAACAATCTTTAGATTTAGAACATAGCTTACAAAAGATTTGTGTTAAAATGATGCATAATGGTATTGGATTTGATTTGGATAAAGCAAAAGATTTATATGCAAAGCTATGTCAAGAAAGAAACAATCTTGAACAAGAACTACAAATACAGTTTCCACCTTGGGAAGTCAAAACACCTTTTATACCAAAAGTAAACAATGCTAAACGTGGGTATGTTAAAGGAGTGCCTTTTACAAAAACAAAACAAATTGTTTTTAATGCAGGTTCAAGAGATCATATAGTTGATAGATTAAAAGTAGTAAAAAATTGGAAACCAAAAGATTTTACGCCAGATGGTAAAGCAAAAATGGACGAAGAAATTTTAAACACATTACCATATCCTGAAGCTAAATTACTTTCTAAATATTTTGTTATTCAAAAAAGAATTGGTATGCTTGCTGAAGGTGCACAAGCTTGGTTAAAGCAAGAAAAAAATAAAAGAATATATGGAAGCATAAATACAAACGGAGCAGTTACAGGAAGAGCAACACATAGTAACCCAAATATTGCACAAGTTCCTGCAGTATATGTGCCATATGGAAAAGAATGTCGTGAATTATTTTGCTCTCCAAAAGATAAAGTATTGGTTGGTGTTGATGTATCTGGTTTAGAATTACGCATGCTTGCACATTATATGGCTAAATATGATAATGGAGAATATGCTGATATAGTTGTTAATGGTGATATACATACACATAACCAAAAAGCAGCAGGATTAGAAACGCGTGATTTATCAAAGCGTTTTATCTATAGTTTTCTCTATGGCGCGGGTGCAACAAAAATAGGAAATGTAATTGGTGGTAATATGCGTGATGGTGCAAAACTTAAAAAGAAATTTTTAGAACAAATGCCTGCATTAAATATGCTTATACAAAATGTCCAAGACAAAGCTGAAAGAGGATATTTAATTGGTTTAGATAAAAGAAAAATTGTAGTGAGAGCTGCGTTTAGTGCTCTTAATACACTATTGCAAGGAGGCGGTGCCATTGTCTGTAAACAATGGATTCATGAACTTAACACAATATTTAATAGTAATACAAAACTTGTTGCTTGGGTTCATGATGAAATAATCATTGAAACAACAAAGGAACATGCTGATGAAGTTGCCAACAAAGCAATTGATGCAATTAGAAAAGCTGGCCAAAGCTTACAACTACGAGTTGAGCTTACGGGAGATGCCAGAGTTGGGGCAAACTGGTCCGAAATACATTAAGCAAAAAATTCAAGCACGCGTACATAAAATTAAATATAGAGCTAAAGGAAAAGATTTTCCATTTAATGTTAGCTTTGAACATTTACTTGATATATTTCCTACTGATTTTATTTGCCCTGCTTTAAATGTATTTTTAAATTTTGATAATTATAATCATCAACCAACAATAGATAGAGTAATACCTGAAATAGGTTACGTTGAAGGTAATATTATATGGGTAAGCTTTTTAGCAAATCGTATAATGTCAAATGCAACACATGGTGAAGTAAAACAAGTAGGCAATTTTGCTGAAAAAATTTTTAAACAATTTTATCCAAAACTATACACTAATGTATTAAAGAAAAAGGAAAATTTTATGAAAAGAAGAACATTATTAATTGATGGTGATATTGTATTGTATCAAGTTTCATCACAATGTGAAATTGCAACTGATTGGGGAAGTGGAATGTGGACACTTCATTCAGATTTAAATCATGGTATTCCATTATTTAATAAACAAATAGAAGCTTATAAAGAAAATTTACAAGCTGATGATATTATTATTTGTTTAACTGGTCATGATAATTTTAGAAAAAAATTATTTAATGAGTACAAAGCAAACAGAGAAGATAGAAGAAAACCATTAATATTAAATCCATTAAGAGAATATGTTGAATCAAGACATACTTGTTTATGGGAAAATAATTTAGAAGCAGATGATGTTATGGGATTACAATCACAAAAAGCAAACAAATTTCAAGAATATGTAATTGTAAGTATAGATAAAGATATGAAGTCTATTCCATGTTTACTATCATCAAATGGAAAAGACATACAAAAAATAAGTAAAGAACAAGCAGATTATAATTTTGCTTTTCAAACTTTAGTTGGAGATTCTACTGATAACTTTTTAGGTTGTCCATCTGTTGGACCTAAAAAAGCAACACTCATATTAGATAATGCAAACAATACATATTGGGAAGCTATTGTTAAAGCTTTTGATAAAGTTGGATTAACAGAAAATGATGCAATCATACAAGCTCAAATGGCTTATATTTTAAGAGAAAAAGAGGATTATAATTTTGAAACAAAGGAAGTTAATGTATGGCAACCAAAAAAGTAAAACCAAGTAAAATTGATCCTGAACATTATAATAAACACCCAATACAACCTATTAACTTTATAATTGCTAACAAGTTAAATTTTTGTGAAGGCAATGTTATTAAGTATATTTGTAGATGGCGTAGAAAAAATGGTGTTGAAGACTTAAAGAAAGCAAAACAATATATTGATTTTTTAATAAATGGTGGAATATGAATAGAAACAGATACCTCTATAGGAAAAACAACGATAATTTAGTGTCAGAAGACGCTACTTTACCTGCTAATATTGATGATTTAATTAAATTAGTAAATGAAACTTTTCCACTTAGTAAGCCAGAATTAAATACTCCATTAACTGAAATTCAGCGCAAAGCTGGACAGCGTGATGTAGTAGATTGGTTAGTTGAGTTAAAAGAAAGAAGAGACAAAAATGTGCTTAGCAAGAAATAACACTCCTCCTGTGTATCAAAGACCTGATCCTAAATTAAAATTTAAGGACGGCAATGTTTTTGATCCATTACCAGAGGAAGAAACAAGCACAACAGATACCTCATCTACTCAAGGCAATAATAATAACAATGATCCAAAACCTGACGGTTATGGGGAAGGTACTGTTATTGGTTTTAACACAGGTCTTAATATACCTGAAACTACACTTAATTTAGGTTTTACTAATAATTCAACAACAGTCTAAGGAGAAATACATATGTGTTTTGGCGGATCAAGTTCACCTCCACCACCACCTCCATCTCAACCAATAGCAAATGCTCAACCAATGGAAGACATGTCGCCTGAAATTGAGATTGCAGGTGAAGATATGAGTGAAGACGACTTAGCTAACAAAAAGAAAAAACTAGGAACGGCACAGTTAAACACTGATCTTGGCACTGGTTCAATTTCTGGTGCTGGCTTACAAATACCTAATTAATTATTATGCAATATAGTGATAAAACGGCGAAACAACGCTATAATGATATGACAGAATATCGCGAACATTATTTAAATCGTGGTCGTGAATGTTCTGAATTAACTTTGCCGGCGTTATTACCAGAAGATGGTGTTAATCATACAAGTGATTTATATACTCCTTATCAATCTGTTGGTGCGCGTGGTGTAAATAATCTAGCTAGTAAGCTTTTATTATTATTACTTCCACCAAATCAGCCATTTTTTAGATTAAATGTTGATGGTAAAACTAAAGAAGAGATGGATCAAGAACCAGAAATAAAAACTGAGATTGAAAAATCACTTGCTAAAATTGAGCGTGAAGTTATGTCAGAAATAGAACAACTGGCAATAAGAGTACCGGTATTTGAAGCACTAAAACATTTAGTTATAACAGGTAATACATTAGTATATATGCCTAGAAAAAATACAATGCGTGTGTTTCCACTTTCACAATATGTTTGTAGAAGAGATCCTGAAGGAAATTTATTAGAATTAGTAGTTAAAGAAACTGTATCTCCTTTTACTTTTGATGAAAAAGATCAAGAAGAAATATTAAAAAATGAAGAAGATGCACAGTCAACTGATGAAGTAGATTTATATACTCATATATATTTATTACCAAATAAAAAATATTATGTATGCCAAGAAGCTAATGATTATAAATTACCTGAATCAGTTGGTACATACACACAAGAAAATATGCCGTGGCAAGTTTTACGAATGGTGCGTGTGGATAATGAAGATTATGGAAGAGGATATGTTGAAGAATATCTTGGTGATCTTAAGTCGCTAGAAGGTTTATCACAAGCACTTGTAGAAAGTGCAGCAGCTTCATCAAAAGTTGTATTTATGGTAAGACCAAATTCATCAACAAAGAAAAGAGAATTATCAATTGCTAATAATGGTGATATTATTACTGGATCAAAAGATGATGTTTCTACATTACAAGTAGAAAAACATTATGATTTAAGAGTAGTAGCAGAAGCAATAGAACGTTTTGAGGAACGTTTATCATTTGCATTTCTTTTAAATTCAGCAGTTCAAAGGCAAGCCGAAAGAGTTACTGCAGAAGAAATCAGATATATGGCTAATGAGTTAGAGACTGCACTTGGTGGTGTTTACTCATTATTATCACAAGAATTTCAGTTACCTTTAGTTAAAATACTAATGCAACGTATGTCATCAAAAGGTGATATACCTAAGCTACCTAAAGGAACAGTTAGACCTACTATTATAACAGGTGTTGAGGCACTTGGTCGTGGGAATGACTTACAGAAATTAAGAGAGTTCACGGCAGAAATTGGACAGATTGCTCAAATGAATCCTGATGTTGTTAAAATGTTAAACTTAACAGATTTAATTAAACGAATAGCAACAGGACATGGAATTGATACTGAAGGTTTAATTAAATCCCAAGATCAACTTGCAGCAGAGCAAGAAGCCCAACAACAACAAATGCAACAACAACAATTAAATGATACGATGCAGCAAGCTGCTCCTCAAGTAGCAGGAAAAGTTGCTGATATGGTTGCACAACAACAGGAGATGTAAAATGGT
>TARA_R100000700_G_scaffold3535_2_pt1 | contig 12608 bp, 6 predicted proteins | sample TARA_R100000700 | Tara Oceans TARA_R100000700 (sample SAMEA2622810) | marine metagenome | biome: marine biome (ENVO:00000447); feature: marine epipelagic mixed layer (ENVO:xxxxxxxxx); material: "saline water (ENVO:00002010), including plankton (ENVO:xxxxxxxx)" | depth 120 m | reverse complement strand
TTCCATTGTTTTTTCCATTTGCAATGCAAATTCATCTGCCACTGGGCTACCACCAAAAAATGCTAGTTTATCTGCTGCAGTTACAGTGCCATCTCCATCAGAGGAGTTAACAATGTTAGCAGATAAATCTAGAGGATTTTGGTTTCCGGTAGATGCTAAAGCGGTATATGTCATTTGTACACCCTTGTGAAAGATTTGTGTTACATAGGTATATGCAGCCCTGTCTCTTCCAAGAAATTCTGTAGGTGTAGAACCTTCTTGACCTTTAGTTGGCTCAGTGGAAATCTTAGCATTGTCTTCTACTTGGACTTGCCAATATGTAGAATTAATTGCTCTTCCACCATTTAAACCGCCAACTGCGGATAGTAAAGGTGTTCTTTGACCACCAACTTTAAACAATTCACCAGCGAAGTTATTAATGTTTTGTGCATAAATCGTATTATTTGTTAACGATATACTTGCCATCTTTATCTTCTCCTATAAATTATCTTTTGTCTTGTTCATTAAGAGAATCAATCATACGCAATTTTGCATTGATTTTATCTCTTGTGCTTGTGTTGGAATCATTAATGAATTTACTGAACTCTTGTGATATATCAACAGGTTCAGCATTTACACCAAGTTTATTAAGCTGTTCAACTCTTCCTTGAGCTTCAGTAACATTATCAGTAATTTTATCTTGAACAACAGGTTCAGCATTAATAGCATCACCAAATTCATTGTTAACAAAATCTTTGATATCAGTTACATTCATTTCTCCATCGTAAAGTTTTGTTACGGCTTTTCCAATGCCTTTATCAGATTGTAAACCTAATGACTCTAATGCAGTATTCATGGCTTGTGCCTTGAATGCTTTATTCTCAGCTTTGAGTTTTTTGAACTCATCTCTAAGTTGTTTTATATTGTCGTTAGATTCTACAGCTTCCTCAATTGCATCTTCTGTAGCTTGGTCTAATTTATTTTCTTCCATTATTTTCTCCATTTTCTCTAGCATATTTAATCCCATATAACATAATCGCTAGGTAATTAAGGGGATTTCACAAGGATTTACGAATGTCAAACAACACACCTTGGCTGTGTCATCGCGTTTGCAGCCCTATATTTTGAGTGCCGAATCCTGCCAGGCACTACATTTAGTATAGCAGATTTATTGCTCTGTCAAGCCTGTTACTTGACCTTGTCTATTTTGTCTAGCACCTGTTGCTACTGCACTAGCTGATTCTGCTTGTGCTGATAATGAACCTACTTGTTCCATAAAGTTTGTATCTGGAGCTGCTCCGAACTCTGCAAACTCTAATGCTGTATAATCTTGATTTTGTCTATTGAATCTTCTAGCTAATCTTGATGCTGTGATAGCTCTTGCTGTTGCTGTTTCAAACTCACTTGCAGCTCTTTGTGCAGTAATACCACTACCAATAAGTCTTTGCACAGCATCAAAGTCTATATCTTCTCCTGTTACTCTTTCAAATGTTGCACTTATCTGTGATACATTAAGTCTTTTAGAAAGTATTTGTGCATTTACTTCTGGGTCTATTGCTAAAGCAACAAGTGTAGATTCATTAGGCTCTACAAACTCTCCTAGTTCTGTTGAATAATATTGTTGATATTCGCCAAGTATTTGTGCTTTTTGGTCTTGTGGTACTGCATTTATAGTATCAGTAACTGCTTGTAATCTTTGTCTCATTTCATCTGGTGATACATTATTAGAAAGTAATTTAGGAAATACAGTATCAATGTTTTCTTTTGCATATCCACCTAAGTTATATTCATTAAAATGAACTAATACAGCTTCTTTATTTTGAAGATACTGTGCCTCTGTCATTCTTAATGAACCATCACTTCTTTTTATACCATTAAACATTTCATCATATTCTGGTGCTGCACGTAAAGCAGCTAATGCAAACTCAACTTTACCTGATTGTATATATCCATCTACATATGCTTGAATAAGTTTTTCACCTCTTTGTGGGTCTAACTTAGTAATGTAAGGTAGTAATACCTTTGCTTGTTCTACAGTAAAGTTTGCTTGAAAACTATCTGATAATGGTTCATCTGCTGTGTTAGCAGTATTGCCAATAAAATTTTGTCCTCCACCTGTAAATGAAGCAGCTTCTGCCTCTGCAAAATTTGTTGTATAGCCTGCGTCTTCTAAATTTTTTATTTGTACTTCAGCACCATCACTTTTTGTATCAATCTCATATCCTGTTAAAAAATCTTTTCTATAATAAGTTACTTTTGCCACTATATTCCCCTAACTACTGGACCACCTAATGATTTATTCATAAGTGATGCTACATTATATCCAAAAAATTTATTACCTGTATCGTAAGCATTTTGTCTGAAGTTTATAGCTGCAGTATTATAATCATTTTGAAACTGTCCTAAAAAGAAATCTGCTTCTTCATCAGGAGCTTCTCCATATACAGATGCATATAGTTTTATGTAAGGTGCAGCAACTTTTGAATAGTTCAATCCTTTACCTGCAAATCTAGAAAAGTATGGATTTGTATCAAATATATTTTGATAGTATTCCTCTACGCTCTCTGTTCCTTCAGTTGCAAACAATAAAGCACCTTTCTTTTTATCTGCTTCAGATAGTGAATTGAATACACCTGCACCTAAAACCTCAATACCTTTTGCTGTATTTTTATTATTAAATATATAATCAGATAAATCTAACCCAGAACTATCAGCAGTCAACTTTGCAGATTCAGCAGAAAATAAGCTATATAAAGGTGAATCTTTTGCTACTGCGTATCCATCCATATTTTCTACATAACCAACAAATTTTGGTAGTAGTGCAACAGATACATTTCCTTCTACTGCTCGCTGTAATAGCTGCTCGTATAGTTCTGGATTATCTTTTTTATAATCATTTGGATTTAAACCCAAACGACTAAATGCGTTATCTAGTTGTGTAGTTCTTGTTTCTCGTAAAGCAACAAGCTTCATATTTGGTTTGCCACCAATGTTGTAACCCTGTGGACCTAAAGCATTTAAATATTCAATAGTTTCTGTAGTGTATGGTGCTTGTATAGCTAGAAGTCTTGGGTCTCCTGGGTCTATAGGAGTATTGTTGATAACTAAGTCGAACAATAAATCCATACCAGGATAATCTACGTTACCATCTTCATCTACTACAGCATCAAAAAACCATGGAGCAACATCTTCATACAATGCAATCCTGTCATCAAATGTTTCTCCAGGATTCCAATTATCTAAATTATTGTATGCAGGTGATATGTCTCCTACTCTTAATAAATCTTCTCCTAATAATATTCCAGGTGCTGTAGTTACAGCTCTTGGTCCTATTCTTTTTGCTCCACTCACAGTGTCACCAAAACCATATGGGTTATATTTTTTTCCTGCATTATATGCTAGGAATGAAGTTCCATCTGGTTCATCTAATGTCTGAGATACATCCCACAAAAAATAATAAAAATTACCATCAAAATATACAGCTTCAGGTGTTGGTTTATTTGAATATGAAAAAACACCTGCACTAGAAGTATTTACAGTTTGATTGTCATTATCTGTTCTAAAACTATCAACAGATTGTCCTTCTATTGTTAAATCTAAATCTACATTTTTAGTCGACATTTATTGCCTCCACTATTGCATCGCTAAGTATTCCTTTTAGTTTAACTGATGCAAGCCATCTTCTTTGTCTTTCTCTATTATCTTTTGTAGAAAATGTAACTCTTTTTTCTACTGGTAAAGGTTTACCATCTTGCAATAATCTACCTGTTCCAGGTTCTCTGTCTGGTGTAAACAATCTATCAGGGTCAACAGCATCACTTGGTGTATTTAAACTTTCAAATGAATATTGTTGTGCATAATCTAAGTATTGTGGTGTATCAGGATTTGTAACAAAATCATCCCAAGTTGACCAAATATCATAACCTCTTTTATTTTGTAAAATAATTACATATGCTTTAGCTGCAAGAGATACATCATCTGATATTAGCTCCATAAGTTTATCTCCATCTATATTTTGAAACTCAGGAACAAGAGGATTATTTATAATGCTCACATCTACAGAACTTGTATCCTTTCCCCATACTGGTTTGTATATTTGTGCAGGTGAATATGATTCTTCATCACCAAGAGCTTTACCCATACTTGGTCCACCTTCATTTACTTTATTACCATCTCTCCACTCTGCTGCAGATATTGCAATCATGTTATGTAATACTTGTATATCTTCAGATGGGTCTTTAGCTAATTGAGCACCTTTTTCTTTAAGTTCTTCTGCAGCAACAATAATTTCATTTATCCAATCTATCCAAGGTATTTGTTCTCCGTCCATTATCTACCTACACTAAATGCAGAAATCAAACTAGCTATGCCTTGTCTTCTTGCTTGGTCTACTTGATTTGCTTCTATAAGAGGTGCAAATGTTTGTTTAATATATTTATCTAATTCAAATTCAAATGCATTTGATAAATCTTCTCTATCTAAAGGTCCTCTTACTTCATACTGTTTTGGTTCAAGACCAAATTTTCTTCTTCTTGCAGCATCACGAGCAGCCATATTGTATTGATTAGCACTAAGTTGATTTACTTCTGCAGCTTTTTCATTTAGTTCTTTTATCTTTCCGTTAGCCCAATCTCTAATATCAGGTAATAAAAGTTCCATACTTGGTAATCCACTATATTGTGATATAGCATTTTCTATCTGTTGTCCAAGCATTTCACTATCAGGCAAAGTTACAATATCAGGTCCTGTTCTATCTGGGTCAATAACACTAGGGTCTATATCTTCTAATTGGTCTAAAAATATATCGTGAATAAATCCTAAAAATGCAGCATTATTTCCACCAGATGCTATTGCAATATCATTTAAATCATTTACATTTATTCCAAATTCTTTTTTAGGATTCATATATGTAAATGCACCTTGTAATGCTAATTGTGTTGCTTCATCAAATTCTCCTGATATATTTGCAGGGTCTAAAAATCCAGCTGCTTCTAAAGCTAATTGAAAGTCAATAACTCTATCAACTGGCATATTATTTAAAAAAGATAAATGTAAACCAGTATTGTATATAGGAACAAGGTCTTGGTCTCCTGCCTGTGCTCTATATGTTTCTAATGCATAAGGACTTGCATCAAAACCATAATATGCTGTGGTATCTGGATTTAAATATTGTGATTCAAATGCGTATTCAGTTCCTACTATTGCTTCAACATTCTCTAAATCTTGTAATCCAGAAAGTAATTTATCTGTATTTTTATCTTCTTTATATTCAGCAAAAAGTTTTTCCCTTTGCTCATCAATGGTAGGTTCTGTCCTTGCTCTTCTTCTAGAAGTTTCAGCAACTTGCTGAGTCATATTAGCATACTCTCTTTGTGCTACTTCTATTACATCTTCTGGTGCTTCACCAGCTGCAGCTTGTCTTTGTTCATCTATTTCATCTAATGGGTTGTAATCATCTCCTGTGAGACCAGCCATAAATGCAACTATCTTAGGATTAGACTCAAATCCTTGACCAAGTAAAGCTTGTGATTGTGCCATTGTATTATCGCCTTGACCAATGAATGTGAGCATTTGAACTGCTGCTCTACCAGATATTCCAAGAAAATTAGCTATATCATTGGCAAAAGCATTAGCAACTGTCTTAATATCTAAGCCTGTTTTAATTATTGCTTCTCTAAGGACTTGACCTTTTAAGTTTGCTTCTTGTTCCATTAATACTCCATAGGTGTGAATACGTCAGTAAATTCTTCTTCTATTTCAAATCTTAGTATATCATCATAAATGTAGTAGAAATCAGGGTAAGCTGAAAATAATTCTTGAGCTTTTCTTCTTAAAACTTCTCTAAAATATGCATACTCTTGCCTTTTGAGTGATGCTCTTACACCATCTCTTGATTGAATAATTGCTAATATATTATTTCTAGCTTCCATGTATTCAGCAAAACCTGCCATAGAATTAAGTTCTTTCAAAGCAACTTTGTCTCCATTAGGTAAATTAATTATTCTGTCTCCTTCTCTTTCTAACATATCAATAAGTTGTAATCTTTTAGATTCAGCATCTATTGATTTTGCAGTTGTAGAAGTTTGTCCATATCCAGGATATTCTTTTCTAAGAGCCATTCTTAAATCTGTAAGTATTTCATATTTTCTTGCAGGTGATAAGTTGTTATGTACACCAGAATCAAACAATAATCTTCTTTGATATTCATAAGCTAATCTACCTTGTGCTTGTCTTACTGCAGTAATATACTCATCATCTGTTAAATCAACTCTATCTCTATTTGCAAAAGACTCTGCCCAAGCTACAAAGTTAAATTCATCTAGTGGATTATCAGGAAATAAATAATATGCTGTATCTGGATAAATACCCATAAAATCTTCATTTAATCTTTTGAACTTGACACCTTCATCTGTATAACTTCTTTTTGTTATTTCTTTTGATTTGGAAACTAATAAAGCTGTAGGGTCTAATCCAAATTGATTTACAAATTCTTTTGTAGCTAATACTTGGTCTCCTCTGTATTTAGAAAGTATTCTGTAATAAGCATCTGATAATACAGATATTCCATAAAAATGATGATTAGGGTCTGCATCTTTGCTTTGTAATGGGTCAATATGCATTTGTCCACCAGGTGCAACTTCTACATCATATCTAATTACTGCACCTGTAGGAGCTGCAAACTGTATAAGAGTTCTTGCCATAGTTAAAAACATTGCAGTTTTTCTAGCTTCTTGCAATGCTTGTTGTTGTTTAGCAGGTGTACTGTCATCATAAAGTCCTGTAGTAACAAACATTTTTATAACATCTTTGTATGTGTTAGCAAAACTTCTATGTATTTCTGGATTATTTGAACCTATTGATAATGCTTTTTTTGCCCAAGAAGGTATCAATGCATCTGCAAATGTATATGGATTAAAAGGACTATCAGTTTCTCTTCCATATGGAAAGAAAATTTTATCTATTAATTCATTTTTAGGTAGAACAAATGAAGATGGTATAGCAACTAATGGACCTAAACCTGGTGCTGGATTTCCAACAATCATATTTAATGAAGACACATAACCTTTTAAATTTATTCTTGCATCAGGTGCAGCTATTCTTTCACCTGTAATAGGATTTTCTACAGTTCTGCTGTCTCTGTTATTTTCAAACATCCAGTTTGTTAACATTTCTGAACCAGGAAAAAAGAACATTTCTTCTCCTGTCATTTCATCTGTGTGGAAGAATCCTTCATCATCATCATTTAAATCAGCTTTTCTTGCTCCTTCAATACCTCTTGATATTTTACGAGTTGCTAATAATTTTTTCTTGTTTAATAATCTTGACCATGTACCCATAATTTCTATATACACTTCTGCGAATGGAAATGCAAGTCTAAGCATATCTGACACAACATGTCTTCTATTTAAATCATAAAGAAGTGATTTGGTTTCGGCTAATGCATATCCTTTTGCTGTATCATCTAATGCATCAAGGTCATCTAATCTTAGAAGCTTACCTTCATCAGCTGTAACTTTACCTGTTGTATCTAATTTTTGAATAAATTTTTTATCTAGATTTGAAGCTTTAGCTTGCTTTTTAATTTGTTCTCTAAGGGAATCATCAAAATATGCTATGTTATCCTCCATAAATCTCCAATAGAACTGTCTAAATGCAGGTGAACGAGATAATCTGTTTGTTGGAGTTGACATAACAATACTAAATAATCTTTCAATTGTTGCATCGTAAGAACTTACTCTTTCTCCATCCATATCAAAAACAGATTTTTTCATAACGTGATATTGTTTGTAAGGGTTTTTATTAGCAAGCCATTTTACATATTTCTTTTTATCACCGATTGTTGCTTTTCTACCAATATTTATAGGAACACCATCAATAACTATTTTTATATCTCCTGTATCTATCCCATCAACACCTGCAGCTATATGTTCAAGCAATTCATCATCTCCTACTTTTGTAAGTTCAAACTCTATTTCAGATTGAGGAGACTTTCTAATTCTTTGCATACCTTCTATATCATCAAATACTCTTCTTGTACCATCTGGTAATACCTCTGTAACTTTATATGCACCACCTGTTTTGTAATGTAATCTAGCTAAAACAGAATCAACATAGTCATCTGCCCACTTTCTATCATTCAAAACTTTTATCTTTTGATACTTACCTGCTTCATCAGAACCATAAGCAAGTGCTGTTCTCCAAGTTGATAAATCTCCATTCCAAAATCTTTCTTTTATATTTTGTACACCTAATCTTGTTTCTTCTAGACTACCTCTAATAGTTGCTAAATTAGCTGCAAGAGGGTCATCTGCAAGTTGAAATATTTCTGATGTAGCTGCACCATGATAACCTTTTTGACCTTTTTCAACACCTTTAAATGCGAATGTTCTTTTTAGTTTATCTCCATCTAAAATACCTCCATGAGATACAGACATAGCAGCTTGATGTTCTGTTGCTTTACCTAATACTTCATCATCTCGAATACTAAATTGACCTTTTCTAATAGTTTTATTTACATCTAATGTGTATGGGTCTTCAATAGAATTTAATACTTGTTTTCTATTTTTACCCATAATCCAAGCAAAAGCTGATAATGGATGTGTAAATACATTATCTAAATCTGCAGCCCACATTCTTACTTGTTCTTCACCAACAACTCTTGCAGTCCACGCACCTCTAATAAGTATGAATGGCTTCCAAGCTTTGTTCATGTAGTTATCTCCTAATAGAGAAAACCAACCTTGTATTAATGCATTTGCATCTGTATCATCTGCAGATAAATCAAATTTTTTCCTAGCTGTTTTTACTGTTTGTTTTGCCCAGGCTAAAATTCCTTTTTGGTCTGATGTTTGTAAATCAAAAAGTTCTTTTACAGGTTTAGCTAACATCTTTTCAAAATCAAAAAGGTCAAATTCTCTTCCATCTTCTAAAGGAACAGTTTGTTTACTTTTTAAAGTTTTTCTAGTTGAAGGAACTATTCTTGACCAAAACTCTCTTGCTGGAGAAAATACTCTTAAAAATAATCTTGCGTCTGGTAATGGTAGATTACCTGATGCTAAATATTCTGAAATTAAATGAGCTGTTGGTCTTCCAACTACTGTTTCGAGTTCATCAAAGTTAGCTTTTTTTAATATAGAATTTGTTACTTGTTTTAAAACTTCGTCATCTGTTGTTATTTCTGAAAAGTATGAAAGTATTTGATTAGGTGATACTTTTGCATTTTTAAATACTTTAAATCCATCAACAACATCAAACGTATCTGTATTTTTTGTAAACAATGTTTTAAGAACAGGATTTATTTTATCTGCATCTGTAAAAGTTCTAGGTCCAACAACATTAACAGTTGGATATCTTTTAAGTAATGTATGCACTTCATCTACTAATTGTTTTGTTATTTCTTGTGATGTATCAATTACAACTAATGGCTTATTACCTTTATATATTTTATTAGCTTCTGGAACTGCACTCTGAGAAAATTTACCTTTTCTTGCATAGTTGATTGCACCTATAGTTCCTTTACCTGCTGGAGCAGTTGCAGAATCAAATATAGCAATTGTTACATCAGCATCATCAATATTCTTTTTTGACCTTGATACAAAATATTTAGCTGGAGCAGGGAAAGAATCGTAACCTTTTTCTAAGGCATCTTTTTCTTTTTGTAACCTATCAAGCTTTCTTGTAGTTTGAACATTATTTATAAGGTCTTCTCTTTGTTTAACTTTTGAATCTAAACTTGCTACTTTCTTTCTAAGGTCATTAAGAGCTTTTTGAGATTTTTTTATTTCTCTTTGATATCCAGCTTTATCAAAAGTATCATATCTTAATATTTTTGTAGGTCCTTCTTCTGTAAGATTGGTTACATATTTAAGAATTTTTTCTTGCTCTGTATATCTAACTATGTCTGCATTTCTTACATCTGATACATCACCTCTTAATATTTTTCTTGCTAATACAGCTTTTTGTAATAAGTCTTGAATAGCAATGTCATCAGCTATAGGAGAAAGTTGCATTTCTTTAAATCCTCTTTCTAATGCTTTTAATTCTTCAGAAGATTTTTTTCTAACTTGTTTAAGCTGATTAAGTGTATTACGAAGAACTGTTCCTCTTCTATCATCACCAACTGCTTCAAGTTCTGTTTGTTTTATTCTTTCATCTATATTTTTTATTTGTCTTGCTGTATCATCTGTTACACCTAAAGAAGTAAGTTCTGACTCGTGAAACTTAAAACTACCATCTGCTCTTTGAGCAGTATCATTAAAACCAACATTACCAGTACCACCTGTTTCTATATTAAGTTCTTTTGCAACTCTTAGTGCTTGTATATCTGCACCTCTACCACCATTAGAAATAACTTTATTTACAATAATTTCTGCTTCTGCTTCATCTGTTGGAACTCTTGCTGCTGATTGATTTTTACGTAAAAAGTCATCTTTTATATCTTGAACTTTTTTGATACCCTTGACTCTTTTAATATCTGAGTTATTTACAATGTCATCTATAATGTCAAGAGTTTCTTGCATTTTAAAATCTACATTATCAAGATTATTTCTTCCTTTATCAAGTATTGATATTTTTTGTAAGTTCCAAGCTTCTTCACCATAAGCACTATAAAAATATTTATTAGCTTCATCAATGCTTGCTACAAGTTTACCTATTTGATTTACTACACCACCAGGCAATCCTAAAGCTTCAAATTTATCTTGAATATGTCTAAGAACACCACCCTCACCACTATAAATATCTAACATCATATTTAATTTTTGAAGTGATGCAGGCTTGCCTTCTAATGCACGAATAGTATCATCATCCATTGCATCTACAATTCTATCTAATGCTTTATTAGCTACGTCATCATCTACCTTTGCAAACTTCATAAAATCTTTTAGTTCAAAAAAAGTATTATTTAAATTATTTGTTTCTATTCTTGGTGCTGGAAAGACCTGAAATAATCTACCAAATAAATTATTTGAACCATTCAACTTCATAGCTGTTTTAAAACCAGCAGCTGATACTTTGTCTCCATAAACAAATTTTGCTGCAGCTCTTGATAATGTTCCTTTAAATAATAAAGAGTTAGCATCTAATCTATCTTTAATTTGTGCAACAGGATTTTGTACAGCATCTACTAAAATATTTTTTACTTCTTGTTTATTGTCAGTGTCTCTTAATCTTTTATATAATCTTGCACCATGTGTATCACTAGACATATTAGTTTGATAACCCTTACCCTGTCTTCCTAAAAGTATTTCTACTTCATCATAAGTTTTTGCATCAGCGAACATTTGTGCAATATCATCTCCAACTTTTGATTCAAAGAAAAATTCTTTTGCTGTAGGAATCTTTACAGTCTTTCTAACTACATTGTCTATAAGTCCTGCTTTTTCTTTTGTAGATGATAAATTAAAAGTTCTAGCTGCTTTACCTGCTTTTGCAAATCCTGCACCAACATATGTAGCTGGGTCTGTAAAAATAGTATACGCTGCATCAATAATACCTGACATAAAATTAAATGACTTTGTGCCAGGTTCGAATACTTCTACAGCAGCAACACGACCAGGAGATAATTTAACTGTACCTTTTCTACCTCTGTATGTTCCTGCACCACCTTCTCTTGTATTCATTTCTAACTGTGATATAGGTTTTCCATAATAATCTTGTATAATTTGTTTTACTTCATTAGGGTCTGCACCTCTACCAACAAGCTCTTTATATACTTCTGTATCTTCTGCAACAGTAGAGTTACCAAAATATCCTTCACCAAGATTTACTTTTCTACCTTGACGAAGTTCTTGAAATGCTCTAGTTGCAAGTGTAGGTCCTTGTTCTTTAAAAGACTGTGCAATCTCATTTCTCCCTGTAGGGTCAATCAAAGGTATAAGACTTCCAATACCTGTAAATGCAAGTAAAGGATTCATTTTTCTTTTTGAATAATATTTCATACCTGCTTGACCAAACTTCTTTACAAACTGTGATGCAGATTCCATACCAACTATTGCAGAACGTATAGAACCTCTACCTGCTGCTTTTACACCTTCCCACCAAGATGTTTCTTTTTCTAAAAATCTTTCTACAATACTTTGAAACTCTGGTGAATCTTTTGTAAGTCCAATCATTGCTCCAGCAACTTGTACATCTTTAGGTAAAAATCCAAAGTTTTGTGATATACCTTGCATGTTGTAAGGTATTTGTGGATTGTTAGCAAAAAAGTTATCTATCTGAGCTGCTTGACCTAGTAACTCGTTTCTGTAATCATCGTTCTGGTCATCTTCCCAAGGAGCTGTGAAGTTCCACCGATATGCCATTAGAGCGTTCTATCAGATTCGTTTTGAGCCATTCCGTCATTCATCAATGCTATAATATCTGCACTCTGTAACACATTTGCCATTCTTCGTAATACCATGTCTGCATCATAAATAGGTTGCCCTGAAGCTGCCTTATATTGACTTGTAGATACATCTTCACCAGGATTATTGGTAGGTGTATCAAATATAGATTTACCTGGTTGTATAAATTGTCTTATTCTATTCATTCTTGGATTTGCAGGTTGTGCAGGTGTTTGATTTTCTTCTATAAACATTTCTGCACTATTTTGCAGTTCATTTAATTCTTCACCTTGTCCATAGCTTTCA
>TARA_R100000700_G_scaffold856_2_pt1 | contig 12612 bp, 15 predicted proteins | sample TARA_R100000700 | Tara Oceans TARA_R100000700 (sample SAMEA2622810) | marine metagenome | biome: marine biome (ENVO:00000447); feature: marine epipelagic mixed layer (ENVO:xxxxxxxxx); material: "saline water (ENVO:00002010), including plankton (ENVO:xxxxxxxx)" | depth 120 m | reverse complement strand
TTCACTTCCTATTACAGTTTGATTAGTAGCTGAGTTATCATCTGTGTCTGAATCATATCCTATAATAGTATTCTGGCTTCCTGCTGTAAGTACATTTCCTGCTTGAAATCCGACAGCAACATTCTTCTGACCAGCTACATTTTCAGCCAAAGCATAAGCACCAACTGCTGTCACTCCACCAGATCCTACATCTCCAGCTCCACAAGCATAATAACCGATTGCAGTATTACTATCGGAATCGACTGTTTGAGCTAAGGCATAACTACCTAAAGAAGTATTTTGTACGCCAGTTGTAATTTGAGAGGAAGCCAATGCCCCGACGGCAGTATTTTCAGAAACAACTGGTTCACTTCCTGTTTTATTGGAAAGTTTTAATGCCTGATAACCAACAGCAGTATTATTATCTGCAACTGTATTTTCAACTAAAGTTTGATAACCAATAGCGGTATTTTTTACACCTGTTGTATTCTTTTGAAGTGCAGATTCGCCAATTGCTACTGTATTGTTTGTTGTATGTGCTTTAAGAGAATAACCTCCAATCGCAATATTAGAATATCCGTTTGAACCATCCTCTAAAGCATAAACACCAATAGCAATATTTAATTCATTACCACATACTCTTAAAGAATCTTGTCCGATAGCAATGTTATTATCATGTGCAGTAATTCCAGTACCAGCTCCACTACCTATAGCTACATTATAATCTCCTGTTGTAATACCACCTAGGGCAAAATAACCAAGACCAGTATTATTAGTATGCGAATTTCCACTTACACCAACACCTGCATCCGCACCTAAAAATGTATTATTTGTACCAGTTACATTGTAGTATAAAGCAGTAGTACCGATTGCAGTATTTCGCATATGCCCTTGAGATCCACCAGATTTTGCTTGGTTTCCTGCGGCAGCAGTTCCAATAGCTATTGAACTTTGACCTACAGTTTCAGCTCCTAATGCTCCATTTCCCACAGCAATATTGTCATCCCCAATAGTGATAGCATCTCCTGCCTCTGGTCCGATTAAAACATTATCATTTGCCCCAGAAACTATACTCGCCCCTGCTGATTTCCCAAAGAGAGTATTATTCGTACCACTATCGTTATTACTAAGGCTGATTCTAGAATTCGCATCAAGTTTCATGCGAGCAGAGGCAGAAGTGGTAAAAGTTAATGTATCGCCATCATGAGCATAAGTTATACCTCCTCTCTTATGGTCAGTTGGGGAGCCAAATAAAATGTTTTGATTGCTGGTAGCTGAACCAAGAATAGTCATACCCACTTCACTATTATCAGATTCAAGAACCAGTTCATCTCCGTTAGCATGAGCAGTAACACTTCCTGCACTTCCTTCGTGAATATGAAAAAGCCCGTCTGTTGGTGCAAGTTCACCTACTCCTACCCTACTTGTATCTAAATATAATTTTGATGCTGTATCTTCTCCATCTGATACAACTCTTGCAGTACCATCTATACCACTATTTGAATTTGATATTTGTAATAAATCTTTATAGCTACTTGCTATACTTTGTCCAGTTAATGCCGCCATATTTTTACCCCGTTAATTCTTCCCATTTTAAAGTTTGATCTTCCCATTTTAATTGAGACGCTTCTGCTCCAGCCCATCCAATATCGATAATAGCCTGAACAAACGTCGTTACTGTAACTCGTAATGCTCCTAACATTATTTTAACGCTATCATATTTGTTGCAGTTGTATTGGTTGCTTTTACATGAGTTACTTGAACTGGTAATAATTGACCACTTGCTAAGTTTTTAAATGTAAAGTCGCTTCCACTTCCAGATAGAGTAACGACAACATCTCCACCTACTCCCACATAAATTGCGCTATAGGTAGCCCCTAACGCCTGATCGCTTCCTGCGTGTACTGCAGTAACAACCAAACCGGTATCATAAACCATTTGATTTAACGACTCTTTAACAGAGTATTTTTGAAGGTTAGCCATCTTGTTTCTCCTATACTACGATATCTTACCGAGCTTGACTCTTCTCATGGATATCTTGGTTATGCTAAATATTTTTGGACTTCTTTATCGTATGTCGCTTCCAAACTTTGTAATTGAGCAAGAGTCATTCTTGCCAATTCCACATCTTCTTCTGTGTTAATTTGATCAGATAAAATTCTTTTTAAACACCGAACAGAAGCACCCATAATCATTAATTTTTCTGCTTCTAGTGGAAAAAATGCAGTAGCAGTTGAAGTAGCTGAAATTAAAGTTGTCCCATCTGTAGTAGGTTGAGTAGGTACGGACATTAATTTTCCCGATACTAAACTACCAGCTTCTAAAACGTATATTTTTTCTCCACTAAAGTAAAAAACTGGATCTTTTGCCACTGCATAATGAATAGATGAACTGTCTTTTACTTTAGCAATATCAGAAGCACTGACAAATCTTGCTTTGTAATTGTCTTTATGTACTTCTAAAACTTTTTGATTTGAAACGTCAAAACCATTAACAGAAGAAATAGAGTTTTCATTTGAAAACTTTAACAATCTGTTTAAAGGTGTAATCTCAATAATTTCTGCTCCTGCAGACAATAATGAATCCGTAATAAGCTGATCGTCTCCAACGGATCCAATTAAATCTTCTACTTGAACTTTAAAGCTTGACATTAGGTTATTACCGTTTCTGTAAATGTTGGAATATCATTTGTTGTTTCTGAGAGAGACCCCATATTTTTTAATGTAAAAGTTGTAAACGTAACAGAATCCATTGAAGGTTCAGATACGCTACTCATAGCTTTAAGATTTTGTGTTGTAAGGGCAACATAACTGTTCCAACTAAGTATGTTGTAAGTTTCCCAGGATTTATTAGCACTTGACCAATCGTATTTCCCTAATGAATTTTCAGTATAACTAGGCATTAGTAATCATACCCAGCTACGCTATAAGGAGTACCATCTCTGTTTTGATTGGCGTATTTTTTTCCTTCACGAATAGATTCATTAAACAAAGATCGAAAATACTGCGCTTGTGGTATTCCGTCTTTTTTTAACTCATACCCTCTTGCAATTACAAAATTTGCCAAAGCTTCATGAAATTCTTCAGGTATGTTCGGAGATTCTCCCAAACGAATACCATCAGTTCCACCAGTACCAGCAGTTGCAATAAAATCTTCATCATACTTTACAACGTGAGCATATGCTGTTTTTCCAGTTCCCGATATACTGACATATTTTGAGCTTGTATCCTCTGAACGCTTAACAATGCCAATAGCATCTCTTTCTACCCACCATGCGTGTTTTAAAGCGTTTGTTCTTACATCATCTGACATTATACAAGATCCGTTTTTTCAGGCGCATGAATTAATCTTGGTATTTGATATCCATCATAATCCAGTCGAGTTACTTCAGCCATATTTGATTCTAACTTATAATACCGAACATCGTTTCCTGTAGAAAAAGAATAAACGCTCTTTAATATTCTTGTTTTTCTACAAAACTCTTTTAGAGCGTTGTTTAAATACAACCGTACTTGAGTATCGCTCATTTCAGGATGATGTTGCTGAACTGTTTCAATTAATTGTTGTTGTGTCATAGTATTTTTAATGTCAGGGGAGCATTACACTCCCCCAACACGTTTTGTTTATGTTTATGATTCGTGAGCGTAAGTACCTATACCCCCAATAACAAACCAATCTGATCCATCACAAACAATTTTTATAAAATCGCCTTGATGCCCAGTTGCTTTTGTTAATTGAACATATTTGTTATCTGCGCCATCCAAAACAGAAACCAATCCATCTGCTGTAGTAGCATCTGCATTACCACCTTCTTGTTGACTAACATACCCAATAATTTTTCCACCAACGGGAGTTATTCTACAAGTTGAACCAGCAGAAGCTTGAGTTTGGACAAAAGTATACTCTAGTCCTTTAGCTAATGCTGGTAATGTGATAACTACATTGTCTGCACCTGCGTTCATGAGAATTGTTTTCCCGTGATCGGCAGGAGTCAATGTAGTAGCCGCAGTTACTTCTTTAATCGCAGCGTTTGAACCACCTAAATAAGGTCTAGCCATAATAAACCTCCCTTATGATATTTGGAATAGTTTATGACTTTCAATTAGCGTGACACCGATACCTTCATCTGAAAAGTATTGATCCTTTACACCATCGTAAGCATCATCCGTTAAGATGTTTGCTTGAAACTTTGGCGCTCTATACTGAGCATGGAACAAGTTATCGTCAGATACAACAAGCATAGTTTTATTATACGCTTGACGTAGTACTGGTGTTGGAATTAACTGTAATGCACCATGAGGTGTTTCTAAAGTCCTATAGTTAAATCCCAGTGTATCACGTTTCATATCATCCAAGTTAACTGTCCAACCAGAGTTTCCAGCTAATCCTGAACTACCCGCCATTTTAGACCAGTAACTCATAGCACCCATTCCGCAAAAAGCACGCTTTATACCCGCTTCAGGAACGTACTGGAATACTTTTTCCATATCGTCCACAAAATTGCTATATGAATAACTAGCTTCTGTTATAGCGAAACGATTCTGGTCATCACCAGATGTGGTACCGTGTTTCTCAATTGCAGGGATAATACCCATTGTTGAGCGAACCGCATTGCTATTTGCATCAGATAATGAATTGTCATCAAACCCGGCACTTATATTGATCGGTGAACGTCCAAATAAGAAAGCTCTTTCCTTTTGAATCTTATGTTCTTGTGATTTCTGGTCACGAAGCCTAGACAATTCAGATGATTCACCACGCAAGGCAGCTTGTAAAACTGTGCCTGTAATTTGTAATGGTGTTTTAAATATCTGACATTGATTATAGACTACTGCAAGTTCATCAGCCCATGCAGTTCCGGCTACCGTACCTTCACCAAAGGCGTTACCAATTACAACTAAATAATCACCATCAGCCGAAACAATATTTCCTGTGTCATTCATGTTTTTTACAGAAAAATTGGCACTAGTACCACTTCCTGCTACTGCAGTAATTAAAACTACGCCTTTTTTATTCGATCCGGGAGTTAAAGCGTCCCAGACTTCACATTGAAGCCCAATCCAACTATTGTAAGCGTAATCACCACCTTCACCTTCCATTCCTACAACCGAACCAGATTTAACAACAAAAGTATCTGGATCATTGTCTGGGTTACTTGTAACAGCTGTTCCTACTTGAAAGTATTGTTTAGCCCATGGGTTACGATGTTCAAACATTTTAAACTGTGGATCAGCCATTCCAGTCATAGTATTTTGATTGGCAATAACAGTTGTAAAAGGTGCAACATCGGTCCATAGCTCTTTAACTACATTTGGACGGATGTAAAAATCTCGTCTGTCGTTATATAGAACCCCACTTGACGCTAGGCTCTTGGCATTACTCGCCATTTATTTACCCTCCTAAATTCAGAGGAACTCAAATTCTATTGTATTGAGTTGCTCTAAATTATTTAATTAAGCATTTCGTTTTTTTTGCATTAAACCAAGGTTAAATAAATCTTCATCAGAGTATTGTGGTTGATTCTCACCACCGCCTACACTTGGAGGAGGGGGAATATTTACTCTATTCTGACGATTCTTCATCATCTCAGCTTTTTGCCTCGTATCCACTTCTGCTGTACTTGGAGCATTTCTTAGTCTGTCTAAAGCAACAAGGTTTTCTAGCGAAACGCTATCTGGCGATGAATAATATTTAATAAAATCACTAGCTTTTTCCGGAGTGTAGCCGTAACTATTTACTAAATTATTTGCCATCGCTAATTGTTGTTGTTTAGCCATTTCCTCATTCTGTCTTTGTTGTTGCAGTTGATACTGCCTATCGGCTTCTTTTTGACGATAATTTTCCATGTTTTCTTGGTAGCTAACCAATTCTTCACGGTAGTTGTCTAAAGAATCACGATATTTAAAACTCGCAGATTCAGGATCCATGTACGCTTCTGATGGATCATAATTACTTGGCTTATTAGGTCTTTCGGGTTTCTTTGGTAAGCCCTGAGATTCGGATTGACCGGCAACCTTAGGGGTGTTACCAGAGAGTGATGATGCAACGTTATCTAAAACCCAAGGATTTTCCTGGATATGTTTTGCAATTGGCTCCACATTTTCCAGTTCTTTAATCCGTTGTTCCATTTGGTTGTACTCACTCGCCTTCTGATCGTATTTACTTTGCCAATATTCGTAGCGGTTTTCTTGAGGCTGAACCTCTTGATCAGCTACAGGTTGCTCAGATGCAACCTTTTCGTTTCCCGTAAATTGTCCCGTTTCAGGATTGAAATCTGGACTAAACGGTTCTAGAACGTCAGTTGCGTTCTCTTCAACTATTGTGTCGTTTGTAGTTTCCTCAGCAACGACATCCTGTACTTGTTGTTCCATCTTATTCTCCTATCCGATTTGTCTAGCTGACAGCAACCGGAGTTTCTGCTTCGTCATTCCGTTCCATTTTTAGTTGATCATTTAGACGAGCTTCATATAATTCAACTGCTTTTGCAGTTTTATCACTTGCTCGACCTAACTGACGTTTAAATTTTTCTATTTCTACACGTTTTTTATCGTGTACGCTTTCACGTTCTGAGGTTTGTAAATCACCTCTAGTTCGTTTTAATTCTTCTTGTAATTGCTGTATCATTTGTTGTTGTTGCTGAAGGAGAGAAGTTCTTTCCAATACTCCTTCAGTATCAGCTACTTCTGTTTGCTGAAGTACTTCCACTTGATCAATAATACCAGCTTGATATAATTGCATATAGTAATCAAATCTTGCCCAACGGTTTGATGGAAGTGTAGAACCGCTAACAACAATGAGATCGTATTTCCCGATAGTAACGTCATTTATTCTTCCTGCTAATTCTCCCGTAAAATCATCATATACGGGTTTGTTTAGTAACGCTTCACTTGTTCTTCCGTCTGGTTTCATTAATTGAATTAATTTTTGATCCGTATAGGTCTGTTGAATTAATTGAATTACTATTTTGCCAATTTGATTTAACATCCCATCAATATCATCTAATTTTGATTTAATTCTTCGTTGAGCATATTCATCAATAGCAACTGTTCCCTTGTAGGTTTGTGGAGCAGACCCAGGATCCCCCTGAGACAAAGGATGAATACCAAGAATGTGATAAATACTCATTTTGGCATCTTCTTTGTTTTTGTATAACTCATTAGGCAACGGTATTGGGCCCGCTACAATAGGTTGCCCCAGTTCTGGATCGTATTCAATAACCCCTGTTCCAGCTCTACTCCATTCTTCTTCTAATTGCTTTCGATCCATCGATCCTCTGGGAATTAATAACTTTGTATTTGTAGAACTTGAAGCGTGAGCAATAATTAAAGAAGTCAGTTTGTTGATATATTCCTGAATTGGCTTTACAAATCGAACATCGCTCATAGGATAAGGGTTTCTATTGTGTCTGTTCATTAATGGAACAATAGGATAGTTATCTATGTCCATAATTGAATTATCTACCAAAATACCACCAACAGACAAAATACGCTGAATTCGGTCTACCATTACTTCATTTAAAATAACAACTCCCATTTCAATCATTTCTTGATTGGTCACAGGTCGTAACGTAGTTGTGCTATTTGGAATAGCTCCTTCGTGTTCTTCTCCGGGCATTATTTTAGGTTGCCCAGTTACGGGATCTGGCATCATATGATATACTCCACCAGTCGTTTCATATATTTGAAGAAGTTCCATTACTGCTTTATCTTCAGTAACAGCTTGTGTTCCATTTGCTGTATCCATAAATATCGCTGGTTCTGACAGAAACTCATTAAATCCATCTTCGTTCATAATGTTTTCCTCTCCCGTAAGGGAATCCAGCAAATGGTAGTAAGGAAGTTTTATTTTTTCATATCGATCAATAATTTCATAATTACGATAATATCCATCTTCATCTTCTGTTGGGCCAATCTGTTGATCTTCTGAACCGTCTCGATTTGTAGAAGGATACCGATTGTTTGATGAAGAAGTCATCATATTCTCTAACTGATCGGTTAAAAAAGGATAAATAGTTTTTATTTGCTCATCGGTAATTCGTTTAGAAATAATCATACACGCTGAATCTCGAGCAAAAGGATCTTTGGCATTTGGATCTAAATAAAGGTCTAGGGGGTCGATGCTTTTTATCTTCACTTCACCTTTACCAAAATCAGCCATACCATCAACATAGGTTTGCATGACCCCCATACCTTTTACGTAGTAGTCGTCTACTACTTGTTTTAGCTCTACATTCCCACTAGATACATCCCATATATATGCCATAATATCTGAAAACAGTCTACCGACTTTTCCGTCAGAATCATCTCTGCCAGTAGATTGAAATTTTGGTTTGTTTGCAGTCAGTAAGGCTTTTGCCTGTTCAACTGCGGGATAAATGATATTATCAACAATAGGCACTTGAGATCGAGCAGCAAGTACGTCTTTATGCTCTCGTTTCCATTGCTGATTATTGCGAAACTCGTCATCCTCCATGGCTTGCATTGCCCACGTGGATCGGTTTTCATGATAGTTGTCTAATAAGCGTTCTGATTTAGCGACTTCAGGATGCTTGTTGTGTGCCATAGGTACCGTCTGAATTACGGTAGTGATATTATAAAATTACATTCGCTCTTCTCAACAGGGAGTTTTATGCAATTTGCCAGTCTGCAGTAACAAGTCTTCTTACTTTTGTCAATAAAGGGGCATCTGCATCGTCAGAGCTATGATGTGGGGCGTAGGATCCTTTGTTGCTATAATATAACCCATCTAATAAGTCATCGTGCTTTCCTCTTGGAAATAAAAGCAATTCATTCACCAGATCTTGTTGTTTTTCTAAAATGTGCATCTGATTGTTTGCAAATATAGGTTGTAAAGACTCCAGACGGTTGCTTTTGGAATTTCTAGGGTTTTCTTTAATATTTAATCCAGGAATGAATAGATTTTCGTCTCTGGATCGTTTTAATACGTATTCTCGAAGCATTTCCTGATAACCAACAGACTCAATTCGTGTTTTTTCGGATCGAAATCTTCTAAAATTACTGACAATAGCCTCAGCTAACTCTAGTGGAGTAGCGTGTTTACGATAATAGGGCAAAGCATACCTGTTTTCGTTGTCATCTACTGCTAAATTAAAAATAACAGAATAATCAGCACCTCGTTTTACGCTTGAAGCTGGATCAACACCCGTAAATACATTAATAGGAACAATTTTATCGCATTTTTCCCCATTTAAACTGGTGATATGTAAAAAACTTTTTCCTTTTTTCCGAAAAAACTTCCCTTCATAGTGTTTAATGTTTTCCATTTTAAAGAGCTGGTCTTCATCGCCTACAATTTCACAGGCATATTCACGGTAAAACACCGATAATCGATTAATAGACTCCAGTTCTTTCTTTTTTTGTAATAATTTTTCAATACTCCACCAGTCTTCCCATAAAGAAACATTATTTACAAAGTCTGGTTTAAAGGTTAGATTTTTCCATCCGTGCATTTCTTTTAGTGTTTCTACCAAACACCGTTGGTGTTGAGGAGTACCAATGATTACAATTCTCCCTTTCATGGGATCTAAAGAAGGAACCGCACTTTGCAAAAGCCAACGAAGGTTATTTTCCATGGCTTCCGCAGTTTTGGTGTTATTTTCGTCTTCTGGATCATCTACAATAATCAATGTAGGTCGCTGATTTCCTACTTTTATACCCCGTAACTGCTGACCCGTACCTTTGCAGATAACCATAGACCCATCTTTTAATTCAATTTCAGACTTAGACCAGCTTTTAGCACTATGGTTTCCCCAATACCCAAACAAAGATCGAAATGTTTCTGAAAAATCCATGGTATCTTTTAACAGACCCAGTAGCTTTACCGCATGATCCTGAGTTCTGGATACAAGAACAATTAACTTTTGACCTTCACCAAACATCAAGTGATGTAACGGGAAGATTCCTCCTACAATCGAAGACTTTGCATGACCTCTGGGAGCAACAATATTTAATTGTTTTACATTGGGATTGGAAAGGTATTTGGCAATATCATAGTGAAAATCGGGAGATTCGGCAGAAAACATATTGGGCATACAGACTTTTCCAAACATCATCATATCGTGCCTGAGTTTTTGAATAATCCGTATTTGTTCTGTTTTCAATAATCCGATCCCAGTAAATATTCCATATCTCCATCGGTTACAGTTAAACCCATGTCTTCCGCTACGTCTTTTAATACTTTCAGAAACGTATTTAGCGTTTCTTTATTATCCGTATCAGACTGAATGACTACTACTTTTTTGATGATTGCTTTCTTTATTGTTTCCGTTTCCAAGTATTAACTCCTTTTTCTGAGACATTTTCAGACTCTTTTTTTCTTCCTTGGCAATCTTATCCAATATTGTACTTGTCATATCCAATTGCACTGTATCGGTTTGTGTTGATTTTTTAGGCAACATATCTAGGATTCTAACAAATTGCTCTGCTCCTCGAAGCATATTAGAAGCATCTTTGTTTTCTTTTGCTATTTCAATCCCTCCTAGAATCATATCCAATACATCCCCTTGTGAAATACCTCTCGTATCTAATGCTTTTTGTATTTCATCATCTAGCATTTTTTGTATCCTTTCCTGTTTAAATAACCGTTTGGCAGTTAAATCTGGTCGTTCCTGATCGCTTCGATAGATTTTTCCAATAAGACCCCAATCAATTCGATGACCACCTAACATCATATCTGCATACGCTTTTACGGCATTTTTTGTACGAGTAGTTCCCGCTTCTCTTTCTACCCATGTCTTTGTACCTACTTGAGTGTATTCACCGCTTTCTTTATGCGGAAGGTATTTTAATAATGTTTTTCCTTTTACCCATTGTCTTCCAAACGGAAAGGTTAATTGTTCTTGGTCTTTGTACTCTTTCCGGTAAATACATTCAGCAACGTACCCATCATCGGAAAGACCAAAGTCACCTACCTGACATTCTCTCCAAGCTTTGTATTCGATTTCTTTGGTGTTAGCTTCTTCTTGAGTGTAAATCGGGTAAGTGACTTTTTTGAAATTATTTTTTTTAAATTTTCGAGTAATAAAATCCATATACAGACTACCTATACTGTTTACCTATATACTGTATACTTAATAAAATAACTTGTATTCATATACTGTTTATTATATTTTACTGTATATATAGTATACAGTATAGATATACAGTATAATAATCCGTGCATTTTTAATTGTATTCAATGTGCATCACCCCACGGATGTTTTTTTTCCAATTTTCTGTTTCTTCGATTCTATCGTAAATCTCCTCTTCTGCTTTAAAGATAGCACAAATCCGCATAGCCTCATCATGGACAATACTGGAAACTTGTTCAAATTTTCCCGTTTTCGGGTTAAATCGTTCAATGGGAGGTAAATCCTTAAAATACATGGTTATAAGATAACTTTTTACCCCTCTGGCTCTCTACAGGGCATTTTTAAAAAATAGACGTGTAATGTGCGGGGGAGATATACAGTACCCCGACCCCCTTCGCCTTACTGGCTATCCACCCAGATTTCGTTGAAAAAACCGGTGTGGATATCTCAGTAGGCTCAGCCCTTGTTGAGCAACGGATAGTTAATCAATAACAAATAACAAAGGATAAAACAATGAATATCATACAACTAACATTCTCAGAGTTTTTACGGAATGCTTTTCAACCACTAAAGCTCCAGAAACCTTTTGAAGATCATACTCCAGAGGAACAACTGGATATATTGGATAAATCGGCTTCTGTCACAGCTTGGTTTGAAGATGAATCCAGTACGCCTGCAATCGTGGAACAAATGACTTCCTTGAAAGAACAGATTGATTGGAAAGGTAACGTAACATCTGGTTCGGTTGAAAGAGTGAATAGACGTACCGGTGCTGTGGTTACATCCTTTAGAGTTAGTTTCACCAAGGAACCATCTAGGCGTACCACATTAGCGGGGTTTGCAAGCGCTCTTGCCAAACTCAATCGATAGAGGCTAATCGTCTCTTCCTGGGGGTAGTTTAACGACTATCCCCTTTTTTAATCCATGCAAAATAAAACCGCACTTTAAAAAAAGGTGCATAGAAAAAAATAGAAATAAGGAAAAATCCATGATTCGAAATATATTAAAAAATACAAACTTTTGGCATTTCATCTTAACCAACGGTACAGTGGTAGAAGTAAAAAGATCAAAGTATGTTAATCTATTTCAGGCAATACACAGAGTTAGAGAAAAATGCTTGAACACATAATGTCCTTACCACTGGAACGTATAATCTTTATGATTATTTTATACCTATGGTTAGGATATCGCTTGATTAACGATTTTAATGTCTAAATTGATCGGGGAATTAATTATTATAATGTTAATTAGTTCCCCTAATCACTAAAAAGGAGTTACCAATGGACTTATATCTAAAAACAGAACCATACTATGATGAATTAAAAGTTGTTGGACAAATTCGAAAAGCACCAAACGATAGTATAGGGCGTCTAGCATTAGTTGCAATTCAAAAATTAATAAAATCAAAAATACCTGATAAAAATGATAGAATACATTTAATGGATGGCAATGCTGATAATTGGAACGAATTAGATGATTACTTAGATAATCATATTGTTCCAGATAATAGCGAATTAGGAATTCTATTTAACACTGCACACAGA
>TARA_R100000700_G_scaffold5420_3_pt1 | contig 12644 bp, 21 predicted proteins | sample TARA_R100000700 | Tara Oceans TARA_R100000700 (sample SAMEA2622810) | marine metagenome | biome: marine biome (ENVO:00000447); feature: marine epipelagic mixed layer (ENVO:xxxxxxxxx); material: "saline water (ENVO:00002010), including plankton (ENVO:xxxxxxxx)" | depth 120 m | reverse complement strand
TACACTCTGGTTTCGATGGGTGTGGTACAGGATATCAAGCTCTTAAAAATCTTGGTATCCCAGTGAGTAGGTACTATGCTAATGAGGTAGATAAACCTGCAATCTCAATAGCATTAAAGAACCACCCTGATATAGTACAGTGTGGTGATATAACCGATCAGTACCCACCCAATAACATAGATCTTATGATAGCAGGGAGTCCTTGCCAGGGTTTTTCATTTGCTGGTAAACAACTAGCGTTTGATGACCCAAGGTCTAAGTTATTCTTTGAATGGTATAAACTATTTGAAAAGATAAAACCTAAATGGTTTCTCTTTGAGAATGTTCGTATGAAACAGGCAAGCCAAGATGTTATCAGTAGATATCTTGGGGTGCAACCTATTGAAATCAATAGTTCTTTAGTCTCTGCCCAGAATAGGAAGAGATTGTATTGGACTAACATACCAGTGGCACAACCTAAAGACAGAGGTGTTGTCTTACAGGATATCCTTGAGAATGGTTTCTCTGATAGAGATAAGTCTCACTGCATAGATGCTAACTATTTCAAAGGTGGCAATCTAAAGTCATACTTTGAAAAACATAGGAGACAGTTAGTATTTAGTAATGAAGGGCTATGTCATGTAGGTGATGCTGATCTCAAGGGTCATGACTCAATCAAGAGAGTGTATCATCCTGAAGGTAAAGCTCCTACCTTAACAACCATGCAGGGTGGGCATCGTGAACCTAAAGTATTAGTAAAAGGTGGAAGGGTAGTTAATCGTAGGTTAAATAAAGATGGGGTAAGGAAAGACTACGATAAATCTATTCCATTACAATCAAGACTTGAATTACGTGACGATGATAAAACAAATTGTCTTACTACTATCACTAAAGATAGTGTTGTAGTAAATGAAACATTACGTTGGCGTAAGCTCACACCAATCGAATGTGAAAGACTACAAACCTTACCCGATAATTATACTGAAGGTGTAAGCAATACCCAAAGGTATAAGATGTTAGGTAATGGTATGACTTGTGCAGTGATAGAACATATACTGAAAGGATTATTATAATGGAGTACAATAAAAAAGATCACCATTTACAATTTGAATTAGATATAATATGGACAGCATTACACGCATATGGAGAAACTTGTCTTGGTAATCAGTTAGGACAAGATGCTGACAGTATGGAATATGCTACTGAATGGGCAGAAGTATGTGAAGCTATGAGTACAATTACTGATTCATTATGTGATGGAGAGGGGTGTGGTTATCAAGATGTTAATCAAGATAATTGGTATTTTAATAATGAAAAGGATAAGGATTTTAGACGATGAAGAAAACTATAATGCAAGAACTTGAAGATGCTCAACGAGATGAGTTGAAATCAAAACTAATTGTGGTAGGTTTTGGTAGTGAAAAGAAAAACCAAGACTTCAAAGATAAACTTGTCAGCCAGTATATAGAAGCTGAAGGATATAATAAAAACTTTAGGAGAAAGACATGAACTTTATGAAACTTGTTGAAGATAAACCAGTTCCTTATTGTCCTAAGTATGTGTTTACTGATGTACCTAATGATGATACAGGTAAAGCATTTATATTCTTTGTTAAAAAATACCTTAACACAAAGAGATATAAGATGCGTATAAGAGGACAGCATCTTAAAGAGGGTCTTAATTGGAGAGAACATAGGTATGGGCAGTCAATTAAAAATAGTAAATCATTACGAGTATATATTGAGGAGAAGTAAATGAACTATAAAAAGTTAGATAAACGTCAAGCTAAAGTTTACCCTAAGATGTCAACAAAAGAGACACGTATAACTGAGACAGAACTACGTAGACGTAAGGCTGTTTTTTATAATTGGAAGGAGCAGGAAGTTAATGAAGAGTGAATCGAATACTTCTAAAATGGTAGGGAGATATTCATGTGATGTCTGTGGGTCTTCAGATGCTAACACTCTGTTTGATGATGGTCATATGTTTTGTTTCTCTTGTAATAAATTAACACAACCACCAACTGATAAGGTAAAACCTATTATGCAAGCACAAATAAATAAAAGCTTTGAACCTTTACCTGATTTAAAGGAGACAAAGGTAGGTTCATTACATGATCGTAACATAAAGAAAGAGACATTAAAATTTTATGATGTTCGTCTGGATGTACGTGATAAGGTAGTAATAAAACATTACTATCCTTATACTACAAAAGATGGGAATATTATAGCGTATAAGGTACGAACAGAACCTAAAGACTTCTTTGTTAAAGGACCAATAACCAAGGCTACTTTCTTTGGGGCATCAAAGTTTTCTAGTGGCGGTAAGTATCTCACAATATGTGAAGGTGAGGTAGATACAATGGCAGTATATCAAATGATGGGGAGTAAATACCCTACTGTTGGAGTCAGGTCTGCTACCTCTGCATACAGGGACGCTAAGAAAAACTACGAATGGCTCGATAGTTTTGATAACATTATTATTTGTTTTGATAATGATGATGCAGGTAAAAATGCAGCCAAGGAAGTTGCATCTTTATTCCCTAAGAAATGTAAAGTTATTAAGTTAAATAAAAAAGATGCAGGTAAATACTTAGAGGAAAAAGATTCAGCAGAGTTTAACAGGTTATGGTGGGCGGCTGAACAATATAAACCTGATGACATTTTATCTGGACAGGATATATGGGAAGTGATTAAGAGTAAACCTAAAGAAGCTATCTTCTCTTACCCTTGGGAAGCTCTTCAGAATATTACCTATGGTATGCGTGAAGGTGAGTTCATAATTATTACAGCAGGTACAGGGATAGGTAAGACCAATGTACTTAGGGAGATCTCACATCATGTATTAAAGTCAACAGATGTTAACCTTGGTGTGATCTACCTTGAGGAAGGGACATTGGATACTGCACATGGACTTATGACATGTGATGCTAGTATCCCTTTTCACTTACCAGATGCTTCGTATACTGATGAGGAGTATGAACAAGCATACAAAAATACGTGGGGTACAGGCAGAGTCTTCACATTAGGGGAAAGGTTTAGGGATAATTCAGTAGACTATCTCGTAGATAAAATAAAATTCCTAGTACGAGGATGTGATTGTAAATTTTTAATACTCGATCACATTAGCTTTATGGTATCGGATAACCCTGGTGATGAGAGGAAAATGTTAGATGAAATCGGACATAAACTTAAAGCGATTGCAGTTGAACTCGGAATTGTTTTGTGTGCTGTGGCCCACTCAAGAAGACAGGCAACGAAACCTCTTGAAGAAGGGGGCATCACGAGTCTGTCAGATTTACGAGGAACTGCGGGACTTGGGCAACTCGCCAATTTTGTATTTGGGTTGGAGAGAAATGGACAAGCCCAAGACGAGCAAGAGAGGAACACAACACTCATTCGTGTGTTAAAGAATAGGTTCTCTGGTTTGACAGGACCAACCTCTTCACTTTATTTTAACAAACTAACAGGAAGATTAACTGAACTTAACAAAGAAGAAAAGGAATAGGTATGACACAACGTACAGTAGTTTGCGATATTGAAGCAGATGGACTGTTACCTGATGTTACTTCTATCTGGTGTATAGTTTGTAAAGACTATGACAGTGGAGAGATACATAGCTGGACTCCTGATACTCTTGATGACTTCGCTAAGTTTGCAGAAGATGTAAGGTTGTGGATAGGACATAACTTTATAGCTTATGACTTACAGGTTATTAAAAAAATTTTAGGGGTTAAGATTAGACCATCAAGAGTACGTGATACTCTGCTAATATCTAGGCTACAGAAGTATAGCCGTCCTATGGGTCACTCGTTAGCAGCTTGGGGTAAGTATTTAAATTACCCTAAGTTAGACCATAAAGATTTTACTGAGTACAGTAATGAGATGTTAGACTATTGTATCAATGATGTTGAGTTAACATATAAGGTAGCACGATCTTTAAAGTTAGAGGGCAAAGAGCTAGGAAGCGAAAACGCTAACATGATAGAACACTTTACCCAATTCTATTTAGAAAACCAAAAGCAATATGGTTTCGCAGTAGATATAGTAAAGATTCATCTGCTCTTTGCCGAAATATCAAATAAGATGGATGACTTACAAGACTGTATCTTATCAGAGATGGAATCAAAACCTAAGTTAATAAAAGTAATCACACCAAGGTATACTAAAGATGGTAAGTTATCTAAGGTAGGTTTAAAGTTCCTCGATGATAATTATACACAAGTATGTGGCCCATTCTCCAGGATTGAATGGGAAGAATTTAATTTGAATTCACCTAAACAAAAAGTAGAAAGACTTAATCCTTGGTGGAACCCTACGATTAGAACCAAAGGGTATCGTACTTTATTAGAAAGAAAGTTTAATAAAAAGATTACTGAGGAAGAGTTCCAAGAAGAACAAAAATATAAGTGGCAATTATGTGATGAGAATTTAGATACGCTTGCACCTAATGCCCCTAAATCTTTACGTTCTCTTGTAGAGTATGCGATGTGTGTATCTAGATATAAAACTATAGAAGGATGGTTAAATGCTTTGGGAAATGACAATAGAATACATGGTGATGTGTTTAGCATTGGGGCTATCACTCATCGTATGTCTCATAATAGCCCCAACATGGCAAACATACCGGGTATTCACTCCCCATATGGTAGCGAGTGTCGTTCTTGTTTTATTAGTGGCAACCCTGATACTCATGTTTTACTGGGTGTTGATGCAGCTGGGATTCAACTAAGAGTTTTAGCACACTACATGAATGACCCTGATTACACTCATGAGGTAGTACATGGCGATATACATAATAAAAATTTAGAAGCAATGGGTATAGACAAAGGAGAATGGAATGAGAAAGAACAACAATGGACTAACAGGAATATTGCAAAGACATTCATCTACGCTTGGCTTCTTGGAGCAGGAGATGAAAAGATTGGAAGGATTATTGGAGGAGATTCTACAAGAGGTAGAAAAGTTAAGGAAGATTTCCTCAACAATACACCAGCCCTCGCTCGACTCAAAGATAGAGCAAGAAAATCTGCTGGAGTTGGAAGAATGGTTGGACTTGATGGAAGAAAAATTGAAATCAAATCAGAACACTTCGCATTAAGTGCATACTTACAGGGTGGTGAAGCAGTCATCATGAAATATGCTATGTGTTTATGGCATCAAAGAATAAGAAAGTTAAACCTAGATGCAAAGCAAGTAGCTATTGTGCATGACGAATTTCAAGTAGAAGTTTTAAAATCTCAAGCAGATACAGTAGGTAAAATTATTGTGCAGTCTATAGTTGATACAGGTAAATATTTTAAACTTAACTGTCCTTTAGATGGAGAGTACAAGATAGGAAGGAACTGGTATGATACACATTAAATAAACATTTGACATTATAAATTTACAATGATATAATATTTATAGATAAACAAAAAGGAGTAACACTATGTCAATACAAGGAACAATAATTCTTAAAGACGTACAACTTTACTGGCCTTTTCTAACTAAAAAGAATGAGTTAGCTGGTAAGTATACAGTAGATATTTCTGCTTTAACTAAAGAACATATTAAAGCTATCTCTAACTTAGGTCTTAATGAAAGAGTCAGAACCAAGGATGATGATCGTGGTATGTTTATGACTTGTAAGTCTAACTTCCCACCTAAAGTTATGGATAAATCTAAAGGGCCAGTTGATGGTTCTATAGTAGGTAATGGAACTACAGCAGATGTTAAAGTCCAAGCATACGATGGTAAGTATCCTGGATTGTTTGCTGGCATTGCTGCTATCAAAGTTAAAGAACTTGTTGAATACAAAAACAATGGTGATGACTTTGATGATGATAGTTCCAGTGATGATGAGCTATTCGATGATGACATGGAGTAATTAAATTTAAACTGGGCCAAGGGTGCGAGTACCAGCAGCGTAATGTCCTTGGAGACTAGCAAGAGGTGGTAAAGCTAGGTGAAAGGTTTCAAATGTTAGAGAATATAGAGTTAACTTTTAGATATGTACATGCTGTAAGCCCTGAACAAAGCCAGTGTGCAAAAGTAATTATAAATAGTTGTGTATCTGGGTCAGATATAGATAAAATAATTGAGTTATTCCAAGAAAGTGTTTTTAAATTTGATGAAACTTCTTGTGATATAAAATCAAAAGGATAAAATAAATGAAGATTGATTCACTTATAGAAGATATACATACTCTTGTAACTGAAGGGGTAGAAGAAACTACCCCTCAATTTTTAGAAGAGTTAGGGGAAAGTATTAAGAATTCAATTAAACATCAGATGGAAAATAGAAAAGGTAATACTAATCTGCGTATGTCTAATATAGGTAAACCAGATAGACAGCTTTGGTATCAATGTAATGGGACTAAAGGAGAACCATTACTACCTGATACCAGAATAAAGTTTATGTTCGGTGATTTAGTAGAAGCTTTGATGCTTTACTTAGTAAAAGAAGCAGGACATGAGGTAACACATGAACAACATGAAGTACAGATTGAAGGTATTAAAGGCCACATTGATTGCAAGATCGATGGCAAAGTGGTTGATGTTAAGAGTGCATCTGCATTTGCTTTTCAAAAGTTTAAGAATGGTACACTACCAGAAGATGATCCATTCGGTTATATGGCTCAAATCTCTGGTTATATTCATGCTACTGAAGGCTCCAATGAGGGTGGTTTCCTTGCTCTTAACAAACAAAGTGGTGCAATCACGTATATGCCAGTTGAAGACATGGATATGGTCAACATAAAGAAACGAGTAAAAGAAATAAAGAAAGTTGTTAAACAGAAAGAGATACCTGATAGGTGTTATGAACCTGTTGCTGATGGTAAGAGTGGAAACATGAAGTTAGGTGTTAACTGTTCTTATTGTGATTATAAGTGGGAGTGTTGGCCTGGGTTAAGGTTATTTTTATATAGAGATAAGCCACGATACCTAACCCATGTTGAACGTGAACCTCAAGAAAGTGTACCAGAGGTAAAACGACATGAGATATAGAGGTATACAGAAACGTGGTAAGTATAGAAGCACATTAGAATTTAATGTTGCTTCATATTTAAAAACTTTAAAAGTTAAATTTAAGTATGAACCTAAAGATGGTAAGATAAAATATATAAAACCAATAACATACCATACATACCTACCTGATTTTATTCTAAGTAATGGTATAATTATTGAGACTAAAGGTTTGTTTGAATCAAAAGATAGGAAGAAACATTTATTAATTAAAGAACAATTTCCTATGTATGATATACGTTTTATTTTTTCTAACTCTAAATCTAAACTTTATAAAGGTGCGAAAGGAACTTACGGAGATTGGTGTAATAAATATGGTTTTAAATATGCAGATAAACTAGTACCGAAGGAATGGTTAAATGAAAACACATCTAATAATACCAGATCAACACGCTCATCCTGATTATAATAACACTAGGTTTGAATGGATAGGGAAATTAATCTTAGATGTTAAACCTGATATTGTTATTAACTTAGGAGATATGGCAGACATGCCTAGCTTATGTACCTATGATAAAGGTACAAAAGGCTTTGAAGGTAGACGCTATAAGAAAGATATAAATTGTGTGTTAGATGCACAAGAAAGAATATTTGCCCCAATTAAAAGAGCTAAAAGAAAGAAGCCTAAATTTTATATGTGTCTAGGAAACCATGAAGAAAGGATTAACAGGGCTATTTCTTCTGAACCTATCCTGGATGGAACAATAAGTGTCGATGATCTTGGGTATAAAAGTTTTGGCTGGAAAGTTAGCCCTTACTTAGAGCCAGTTATTATAGATAGGATAGCGTACTCACATTTCTTTACGAGTGGTGTAATGGGTAGGCCAATAGGTGGAGAGAGTCCAGCTAAATCATTATTAAATAAACAACATATGTCTGTGACACAAGGGCATAGCCATACCTTAGACTTATCTACTGCTATTAATGCGGCAGGGGAGAGGATGATGGGATTAGTAGCAGGGTGTTATTTAGATTTTAAATCTGATTGGAATAATCCTCAAAGTGAAAACCTTTGGTGGTCTGGTATAATTATTAAACGTAATGTAGATAATGGATGTTATGACCCACAATTTATTTCCTTTGATGCTATCTCTAAGGAGTATACTTAATGTCTATTAACACAGAAAATTTTAAACTACAAATAGAACGCTCGTATACTCCAGCAGAATTAGTAGAGTTATTAGATATACCAATGGAAAAGATATTAGAATATTTTATGGAAGAGGTTTACGATCACATAGATATTTTTAAAGATCTTATTATAGAGGTAGATAATGAAGAAGAAACTAAAACATAGAAACCACATCACTAAAGATTTACATACTGATAAGTATCATCAAAGAATAGTTAAATCTAAGAAAGGATATGATAGAGATGGGAGATCGAGAAGACGAACTAAACTCCGAAGCGAGGTTCTTTTTCAATCCTGATTTACTTGTTAACAGGATTAATTGTATGATGAGGTTAGCTTTAATTATTAATAAGTTACCAGCACAAGGAGAACATACAATACTTTTAAAAGCAGCAATGTCTGAACTATTAGATTCAATACAAATGGAAGAGATGGCCCATAGATTTAAACTTAGAAATAAAGGGGATGCAGATGATGACACCAGACATTAAGTATGGTCCACAAGTACCAGCTTGTGACGAGTTACATGCTAATAAGTATAGGCTACCTAATGAAAGCTTTGAAGAATCTGCCCACAGAAATGCTGCTGCTATGGCTGATAACGAAGAGCATCGTGCAGAGATAAAAGATATCTTTTTAAACCAAAGGTTTATGCCAGCAGGTAGAGTTCAGTCAGCGATGGGGAGTCCAAGGGATGTTACAGCCTATAATTGTTTTGTTTCAGGGACAATTAAAGACAGTATGGTTTCTATTATGGAGAAGGCTACACAAGCTGCTGAGACAATGCGAAGAGGTGGTGGGATTGGTTATGATTTCTCTAGGATACGGCCTAATGGTGATAGGATTGTTAGTCTCGATAGTTCTGCTAGTGGTCCTGTATCTTTTATGCACATCTTTGATGCTGTGTGTAGGACAATTGTATCGGCAGGGCATAGAAGAGGGGCAATGATGGGAGTCTTACGTGTAGACCACCCTGATATTGAGGAGTTTATACGAGCTAAACAAAACCAGGACCAGCTTACAAACTTTAATATATCAGTAGGGATCACTGATGAATTTATGCAAAGTGTTATAAAAGGTACACCATTTTGCTTACGTTTTAACGATAAAGTATACAAAGAAATAAATGCTAGTGCTCTTTGGGATGAGATTATGAGAGCTAACTGGGAGTGGGCTGAACCTGGTGTACTATTTATAGATAGGATTAACCAAGACAATCCTCTTTGGTATTGTGAAACCATTGAAGCTACTAACCCATGTGGAGAACAACCTTTACCGCCTTATGGTGCTTGTTTATTAGGTAGTTTTAACTTAATTAAATACGTAAATAAAAATAGATTTAACTTTGATAAGTTTAAAAAAGATATACCACATGTTGTACGAGCTATGGATAATGTGATTGATAGGACAAATTATCCATTAGTTAAACAAACATTAGAGGCTGAAAGTAAAAGAAGAATGGGGTTAGGGATTACAGGGTTAGCTAACTGTTTAACTTTGGTTGGCTTAACATATGGGTCTGAACAAGCTGTAAAGTTTACACGTAAGATAGGGAAAACACTAGCATATACAGCAATAGAAGCAAGCTCTAACTTAGCTGTTGAGAAAGGTTCGTTTCCTTTATATGACCAAGATAAATATCTTGATAGTGGTTTTGCTAAAAAGATACCCAATGATTTAATTGAGTTAATAAAACATCAGGGGATACGTAATAGCCACTTGACAAGTATTGCTCCAACTGGTACAATAAGTTTTACGGCTGATAATATAAGCAGTGGTATCGAGCCTGTATTTACACATGAGGTAGATAGGACATTAATAACAGAAGATGGTCCTGTTATAGTTAAACTACAGGATTATGTGTATGCTAACTATGGTATTAAATCTGAGACAACTGAAGACTTAACTATAGATGACCATATAAAAATGCAGATAGCTATCCAACCTTACATAGACAGTGCAGTATCTAAAACAATTAACGTAGGAGATAATGTAACCTTTGAAGAATTTAAAGATGTGTATGTACGAGGATGGAAAGGTAAACTGAAAGGAGTTACTACCTTTAGACTTGCAGGTAAACGATATGGTATTTTAAATAAAAGTAAACCAGCAATTAAAGAAGAACATGATGGGACTGCATGTTTTATTGATCCAGAAACAGGGCAGAAGGAGTGCGGTTAGTGTTAAAGTATTGGGAGATACCTTTAGTACAAGTAGGAATAGGGTTAGTCGTCTTCTACTTTGGTTTAAAGATGTTTGCTGGGGGTATGAAAGCTATGGGCAATGTAGAACATCTGGAATGGTTTGTCTCTAGTCCCTACTGGATGTTCTTAGGTGGTATAGTTTGTACTTTATTATGGCAGTCTAGTTCCCTTAGTACGACTGCTATAATAGCAATGGTAGCAAGTGGGTTCCTACCCCTGCCTAGTGCTATTGCTGCCGTTCTAGGGGCTAATATAGGGACTACAGGCACTATCTGGCTAGCAGGGTTACTAGTATCTGATGGGATGCCTAAAGGGGATACACTAAGGATAGCAATGGCACATACCGGAGCTAACCTTTTAATGGCTATTGCTTTATTGCCGTGGGTAAATCATATTGCTAGGTTTATTGGGAGGTTTTAATTATGTTTGGGGAATGTCTAGCTATAGCTATTTATTTTGAAGCGAGGGGTGAGCCTATCGTTGGACAATTAGCTGTAGCTTCTGTTATACTAAACAGGGTTAACAGTCCAAAGTTTCCTAATACAATTTGCGGTGTAGTTAAACAAGGACCCCGGTATAAAACAGGTAAAAGATTACCTATAAGAAACATGTGCCAATTTAGTTTTTATTGTGATGGGAAATCAGATAACCCTGTTGAAAAAGAACCTTGGGATACGGCACGATGGGTTGCAAATTACATGATTAATAATAATATTAATATTACAGAAGGAGCTACACATTATCATTCAGATGATGTAAAACCTAAATGGATAACATTTTTTAAAAAGGTAGTAAAAATAGGGAAACATATATTTTATAGGAGAAAGGTATGACTACAGTTTTAATTGTTTATGGTGCAGTTAACTTATTTATTATTGGAGTACATTTATTAAAACTAATATAAGAAAGGAAAGTCAATGAAGTTAAAAGATATACAAGAGTACAGGGCTAAAGAAAAAGATGATCCTGTTAATAACCCAGTTCATTATAATAAACATGGGGTAGAATGTATCGATGCTATACAAGCTAGTATGACCGACACAGAATATGAAGGGTACTTAAAAGGTAACACAATAAAATATCTTTGGAGATATAAATACAAAGGGAATCCTAAACAGGATTTAGAAAAAGCCCAATGGTATCTTAATAAACTAATTGAATTAATTAAACCTTAACTATATGGAGAGAACAATGTCAGTATTATTAAATGCTTTACGTGAAGTTTACAAATCTAATATAGCAGTAGCCAAAGCTAAGATCCAAATCTATTTAGATAACCCTGTTGGTGTTGGGGATCATTCTACATTAACAGAAACAATTAATGAACAGGTAGGGATCATTGCAGATTCAGAAGATCGACTAAGAGCTTTAGAAAAATACTATCTAGATAAGCTATCTTTAAAGGAAATACGAGAAGATTTCCCTACAAAGTAGAACAAAAAGTGAAACCTCTCTGTGAGCCAGTTTAAAGCCTATAGAGAGGTGTTACTATTTTTTGATAGTAAACCCCCAGAGAGGTACGTTACCTTAACTCTCAGGGCTATTTAGAGGATCAATTTTAGAATTAGAGTATGATTTTTTTATACTTTCTCTTACATCTGCAATTTGTTCTTCAATGACCCCTTCTTCTTTACTACAATCACAAGTATTAGGATCACACATGCAACCTTCTCTTCCACACTTAGGACAAATATCAGCAATCATGATAAAAATAACTCCTTCTCTTTTTCTCTACGTAATACTAATCCTTTTAGGACTCTTCCTCCGCTTCGACACCATTTTCTAAACTCATCTGAAGCACCAATGTAGTCACCTCTATTCAGTTTCATTTTCATTGTTGATCTTTGGAACGCCCCGGTACCACAGTTATAGCAGAAGGAACAGATTGCATCAAACATATTCTGTGTTAATTCCGCTTTAACAAGTTGTCCAATTGCTTTCTCAACATGCGATATTTCTCGTCTGAGATACGACTCGCCTGTGATCTCATCAATGTCAGGGTTGTTAGCGGTGATAGGATTGCCTTGATGATCCCACGTACTACCCCATCCCTGTGTCCATCTTCCAGCAGGGCATTGGTAGACTGATGAGGACCATCCTTCGTAATACTTTATGATCTCCAATCCAGGTGTTGCAATATTCATTATCTCTTCCCAAACGTACGCTGTCCAAACCAAAAACAAACGACAGCAGACCAGACGCTTGAGATTTCAGATGACCATACAAGAGAGAACATACCATTATCAATGTGACCGAAAGCTAACAGGAATGTTAGTATCATAAACTCAAAGAATAACAGGTATGTTATCAATGGCCTAACTGA
>TARA_R100000700_G_scaffold3185_4_pt1 | contig 12681 bp, 12 predicted proteins | sample TARA_R100000700 | Tara Oceans TARA_R100000700 (sample SAMEA2622810) | marine metagenome | biome: marine biome (ENVO:00000447); feature: marine epipelagic mixed layer (ENVO:xxxxxxxxx); material: "saline water (ENVO:00002010), including plankton (ENVO:xxxxxxxx)" | depth 120 m | reverse complement strand
GCTAGAACGTCCTCGTCATCGAGGTTAGAACCAGTGACCTCATTAAGAGCACTAATTTTTGCGTTTGCCATACCTAACTACTAATCGGTCTCAAGCAATAGGTTAGCCGAAGAGTCCTGTTCGAGTAAGAGGAAGTCAGTATTTTCCTGAAGAAGTTTGTATTCAGCCGCAGTCATCACCTTCAAATTAATCTTTCCAGTTGTTACAAAGTCAGCAGTCATTTTCACAAGTTGACCTGTATTGAAAGCAATTGCTGTATTGGTTATTAATCCTTTTACGTCATACCAAATCACATCATTAGCAATTTCAGCCCCTCCTCCACTTGGGTCATATCCATCAATTTTTAAATAAAAGTGAGCATTAAATTCGCTCCCAATATCTGATCTAAGAACTAATTGATGCAAGTACTGAGCTGATTCATATTCACCAGCTCCCACCGTGTCTCGATAATCCCAGAAAGATTCCAGCCTTCCACTTCCACTTAATATCCCATTAATACTATTTCTAAAATCATCAGATAAGGCCGTTGTATCTACAACCTCAGCAGATGTATTCAATTCATAAGAAGTAACTTGACCAAGAATTCTATGGATCGCATTTTGGACAGTAAAGCGAACATCTAAAGACCAACCAGAAGATTGAGCAACTAGAGAAATTGCATTTGACGTTCCACCTGTAATGGCATGTGCATAGGTTGCATAGAGCCTGATACCTCCCAGTTCATCAACGTGAATAAAGAATTTTCCAGTCTTTACGCCTGTATAACCACTAATAAAAACAAGATTGCTATCAGCTCTTATTTCTAGTTCGTCACCTGTTATTAATTCACTTGTGTCTCCCTGACTTGCTAAATCAAAACCAAGTCTTTTCTTAGTTGCAACAACTTCATTGTCACTGATCGTAGTAACAATCTCACGACTGCCAAAAGTTCTTTGTAGTTCAACGCGGCCCTTCGACCCAAGATAGATAGCCATTTAGTTAGAGGGTTGCTGTGGTTAGGGCACCTGTAGCTTGGAATGTTATATCGGTAGAAACAATATCTCCTGTTGCAACTCCTATTTGAGCACCTGTGATATATGCAGTTAATTTCACATCTGAATATGATGTTCCGTCAGCTAATCGAAGAGTTAAAGAAACTGTGTCTGTAGAAGCAACTCCATCTGTACCAGTCTTTACAAGTTTTCTTAAAAGTGCGCTTGCATCATTTGTTCCATCATCTTGCTTGTAATACAAGAGGGTAGCTGTTCCATTAAAAGATTGAATCCCTGGGGAATAACTTCGGACACTATCGGAAAGACTAGTTGTATCAAGCAAATCTAGATCGGCTGAAAGACTCCAGCTCTTGACCTTTACTTGGTCAACATCGCTTAGTTGAAGCGAACCATCTCTTCCTGTGTATGCCTTAGCCATTAGATAATCACCTCTTAGTTAGTTTAAAGGACACCTACAAGATTTACCTGCACATTGCTAATACCTGGTTTAACTTGTACGACTTGAGGCGGACCTGCATAGCGATAAGCATTGCCCCAGTTTCCAGCTCCTATCGCATCACCATTGCCTGTCCATCCTCCTTTCGTTTCAGTCTGAATAGTAAAAGTTGTATAAGTTCCCTTCATATCGTGATAATGATCTAAAAAAAGCTCTGCATTAGCATCCGTCACATTCTTATAACTCAAACTCATTTTCATTCCTGTCCTTTTCGACCCATACAGAATCCTTGTTTCTGATCCTGATTGAGACCTGAACTTTTTAATAGGAAAGTCTCCTGGTGAGAAATTTCTTGAGCTAGGTGTGAGAGTAGGAAAAGCCATTAATCGCTGATAGTGAACGATCCATTAACAACATCTTCTGCCATCAAGCTTTTTAAAGTGCTCTCTTCACAAGGGAACTCGGAAGCTGATATTTGAACGGTGTTGTCCTCATTCATTGTCAATTGCTCAACGATATAAACGTTGGCACTGCTTGAGGTTGACTTAATAGTAAAGACAGAATTGTGAAAAGTCGAATCACTAACTTTTCCATCAGGATCAACAGTCATCGTTCCCTCAACCACTTCATCCGTCCCTGACTTGTAATAAGAAACAGGATGATTACCTACTGCAATTGTGCTTGCACTTGTGATAACACCCGATCCACTTACTGTTCCATTCTTTGCTGCACTGTATGGATTTGATTCAGTAACAACTTTTATGTAATCACCAGGAGCAAGGATTAAATCATCGACAACAGTAGAAAATTCAATTGTATGAGTTACACGTCTTCTTATAGATAAAAAGAATTTTGCAACCTTTTCTGCATGAACTGTACTAGTACAAAATGAGGTTAAATCAAAGGATTCAACTGGATCAAATTGCATTTGTCCATTCACACTTGAACTGTCATCAGTAGCAGCCCAACGAACCATGATTGATTTTTCTACAGGCAGCTTATTCTCTTTGATTTCTTTGTACCTAACTACAGCTTTAAAAGGTTTTCTCTCCTCGGCGTTTAAATAAGTAAGAGCAAAACTGTTCTCTAATATATTTCCAGTAGTAAAGAGTTGTTTTATAACTACAGCACCTAAATCAATTTCTCCTCCACTGGTTACAGGCAGGGCTGGTTTTATACTAAATTTACCATTACTGATAACAAAATTACATAAGAAATTAGGAGCCATGTCTGATATAAATTGTCTTATATTTACAGCTTGATCTATTACTCCATTAAAGAACAATTTATTTTTCAATAAAAACTTTGAGGTATCCGTTAACGCATCCGTATCAATAAGATCATCATACCTGTAAGGGTTGATAGTCTTTCCTACACCTGCTACTTGGTCTGTTAATAAATAATAAATTAAGTCTGTTAATAAATTACTTGGTCCGTTATTTGCAGAATCACCATAAGCCAAAGACTTGTCAGGGTGCCATCTTTTTACAGGAATACCTTTCTTTAGCCAAAATCCAATCTGATCTAAGGCACTAAATCTTCTACTTGCTTTTAGTGATAAGCCTGCTGTTGTTAATTTATCATAAGTAGGAACATTTTCATTAGCTAAAGATTCATTCACATAGATAATTACATGCTCTGGATTGCTGTCACTTGATTTCTCTACACCTTGATAAAAACTTACATCAGCATATTGACTTTGACCTTCAAAAAATCTATCTGCATTTGTTGAAGCACTAGCTGCAATTGTTGTTGACCTTCCATCAATGCTATATACAATCCCTAATTTTGGAGGACTATTGTCTTCGTCAGACCAACTATCAACATAATAGTTATGGGCCACAGGATTAGCATCGGTTGTTGGAGCCATCGAATCCTCAAATGTATCCCCGACAGACCAATTAGTTGTTGATGGACTTGCTGTTAAAGGTGTGAATTTAACATCAGACCAATAATTTGAATACCCAGACCAATGAGGTTTGTCTTCCCACCCTTCTTTGTCTGCCCAACGTTTTGAAGTTGCCTCTATGCTGAATTTTATTGTCTTCCCATCTTTGGTAACTGTTCTATCCTGAGTTCTACTTTGACCATCATAATTATCTGCATTGTCTAGAACTTCCCATAAATATCCTTGTGTTCTTCCTCCATATGTATTGTCAAACCTTGCTCCATCTATCCTCATTTTTATGCCTGCTTTAGTCATTGTCCCTTGATTGTTCTGAGTATTCCTAAAAGGATTACTTCCTCCAACATCTTTGGTTATAGTAAATTCGGATCCATAATCAAATCCTGTACTAGAATTTAGGACTTCATACCTAATAATATTCCAAGAGTAAGTTTCTCCTGTTGCAGTTTGCATTGCACTAGGCAATGAATACTTGACAGCCGTATATCTTATCTCCATTGTTCTATTCCCAACTATTGATTCTCCCTTGGTAACGCTTTTTTCTGCTCCATCAGGCCACCCTGAAGGAACAGCTCCAAATAGTTCATATCCGAAAGCTCCTCTTACTCCTCCACTTATGCCTGTAGGTTCTGAATATTTGCCTATTTCTGATATGGCTGTAACCTTGTTTTCTTCTTCCTCGTCAAGAGCTGGTAGTCGATTATGAATACCGATAGCGGATGGATAACTTTCGGTGAAAACTGACGCTGAAGAAGAATAGCTATTTAAAAACTCTTTATTAGATTTAATATCACCAATTGTTTTACGTTGTGCCTGAGTTGTTATGACAAAAGACTCACCTCCTACAGATTGAGTATGTGTTAAACGACTTTCACTATCTTGTTTTTCTGCTGCTAAAATCCAAACCTCATGATCTTTGCCTAAATCATTTAAAGCAGCACCATTTTTAGGTGTAAATCTATATTCATAGCTATCCTTTGGATGATTAATGCGAATAAAATTATACTGATCTACAGGTCTACTTCCTACAACAACAAAGGTCTTATTAACTACATTCCATTCTGTCTCTCCTGCTTTTTTTATCTCAAGAGAAAAAGCTGAAGCTCTTTTAATGTAAGAGTTAATCGTTCCAGTAGTAATATCAACAGCTTCTTCATCTAATCTTTTAAGTTCTGCTGGTTGAGGGATAGATTGAAAGTTCGTAAGATTTGATAGTCGTTGAAAGACCTTGGATCTAATTCCTATTTCTGTTACTTCACAAGGGCGTGTATTTCTAACAATTCCCCTTGCTACTTTCATTAAAGGATAAAAAGCAATACCAGGAGCAGGCTTATGTTCGTCATGTCCTGCTGTAGATGAATCATCAATATGACCTATATCAGCAACATAACCATCAGAAGGATTTAAAATCTTTGTCACATCAACAAAACCTACTCTTCTTAAAGAAGAATCTGGTACTTCAATACATTCCAGTTCTACTTCCTGATTGCCAGGAGAAGATTCATCTGGATTCCAAAAAGCCTTTGTTCTACTTATAACTTTAAAAATAACATTCCCTATCATATAAGTTTCACCTAAATGTAAAGCATCTTCAGCAGCTAAATTATCCTCTTCAATAGCACTATTTATATCATCTATCTTTACCCTTTCATTGTCATTTTCTGCCCCATAAAGGTTTTGTACTATTTTATTTGAAGAGATATGAAATATAATTTTATCCCCTACATTAATATCTTTTTCCTCTATTCCTGAAGAAGCTGTTGGGCCTGCTCCATTGATTTTTATAATACCCATTCTTCTTGAATAAGCCCTACCTGTTCCATCCATTCCATAGCTTCTTAATTTGTTTTGCCAATCACCTCCTCCTTGTCCTGCTCTATAACCACTAGCACCATTCCTATCACCTGATATTTTTAATCTTTCCCAGCTTTGTTTTTTTAATGTACCTGGGTGCCCATCACCTTGATCTTCTGGGTTGCCTACAACTTGCCACTGAAGTTTATAAGGGGTTGCATTATGAATAGGTTCATAACATCCAAATTCTGCATTGCTGCTAAGACTGTGAACTGAAGAAAAACCACGTAAATCTCCATCAGGGCCAACAGGACAATCAAAAGCATCTTCCAGATTGTTTCCACTCTCTCCTACTTGAGGATCACCTGTTGCAGGCCCACCAATCGTTCCATATCTTTTATTCCATGCTCTTAATCTTGAAAGTCCTGACTTAGTTGTATTGCTCTTCCAGTAAAACGCAAACGTATGATCGTAAATAGCATCTAAAGGAGTGTTCCCTAAATAAATTCCAGCTAAATCAGGAACAACAATTCCATCTGTTGTGTTGTTATCTTCGTATCCTTGCTCCCCTACAACAAACATTAACTTGACGGATTGTTCTAATCCATAGCTATACATCCGTGACCAAACCATTGGAGGTTGAACAAATAATCCTCCTTCTGTGCCTGTGTAACGTCCGAAAATAATAGGGATAGGTGTTCCGTAATCTGCTAAATCAGCTTGACTTTCAAAACCTCTAGTTGGAGAGAATCGACTTCTACCTGTAATGCTGTCTAAAGTTCTGCGATCTATTGCACCAGGAGCTTTTGGTTTTGGCTGCAACATCATCGAGACAGCCGTTAACGTAACTCCAAGAACAATTTGACCTAATGCTGTTAACTTCGTGACACCTGCAACCGTTGTGGTTAATTCGGCTTTGATGTCAGGAATCAACTCATATCCAGCAGGTCTAACTTTTCCTTTCTTCCTTACTTCAGCAACAAAATATCTATATTCTTCCTCACTTAACCCAATTGTTTTAATTAACTCTTTCTCGAACGGAAGCAGTGGAGCTTCATAAAGTGTTGCACCGTAGACCACGCCACTTTTCCCTGATTCGCACTGGTATACAGAACGCCTGTTTCCCATATCACCCCGAACGCCCATGTTTCTTGAGGTATAAGTAAGACATCACCATCGTACCTAGGATCATGAACTCTGTATCCCCATCCATAAAGTTCTCGCAAGATATGACTTCTACTAGCTCTATACCATCCATCGTCGAAAGGTGGTGTTTGGATTCCGAGCCTATCGAGGGTGGCATAACAGAGATGTATGCAGTCTATGGAGCCGTCGCTCCCATCAGCTCCCAAGCGGTAAGGCATACCGATGAAACTGGCAATATCACCGCAAGCTGACACCACTAGTTGTAGGCAAAGAACCAACTAAAGACTGAGTTAATCGGCGCATAGGAACATCACTTCCTATTGCGTCAATTACAGTGCTTAAAGTGAGATTAAGAGACACTTCATCCCAGCTACCGCCTGCAATCTGCCCATAATATTGATACAAGGGATTAGTAGCTGCAAATGATGTTTTGTCATCTGGATCTAAAAGTAAAACCTGAACATGTGCAATCCAAGGAGCTTTTCGCCTCCCATTTTCGTCATAAAACTCCATCGCATCAATCGACCAAGATTTACTAATGTCATTGACAGGTAAAACTAAAGAAGCTTCCGTTCCATCTCCTGATCTATTTAAAGTGATTCCGCTAAACCCAAAGGGAAGGAAGGGAAAATTATTACTGCTATATGTAACTGTTTCTCCAATAAAGAAATTTTGAAATCGATGCCTAACATCATCCCCTGCTTTTAATGTTAGAAAATTACCAAAGGCTGCTTCCATTAAACTCCTACCCTCCGTCTAGTTGATGGACTTGTTTGTAATCTTCTGAGTGTTGCTTGCTCTCCACGTTTTGCACCTTCTACTGCTGCCTGTTGTACTCCTGCTTGAAACTCAGCATAAGAAACATAAGACACATCATTAATAACTTGAGTGTTGAAGGTGACATCTATTGATCCATTAGCTCCTCCAGAAATTCCACCTGTTTCACCATCGCCCCCGCCACCAGCAAGAACAGCATCACCTCTTGCACCTCCAGCATACTTAGCTAAAGCATCTCCCATCTTCGATTCAGGGATGATGTACTCAGATTCTCCAGCTTCTGCTACTAAAGCGTTGGTTGGACCTGTATAAAAACCTCCTTCAGCATTTGGGATAGCAGGCAGTGGAGGTGGAGTAGAAGCGAGTGGACCTGATTGTCCTCCGTACCTGCCCCCCATATTGTTGCCCCAAGAGCTTGTGAGTGCTCCAACTCCAGCATTAACTGCTGCATTTAAGAAGGAGCGGCCCACTGACTGAGTAATGCTTCTTAAGACATCACCAAGGCTTCTGGCTCCCGTAATTGCTGCCTCGATCCCATCAACAATTCCTCCTTTTATTGTTTGTGCTATCTCAAGATATAACCTTCTTTGCTCTTCAAGACGCTTTAATAAAGTAGCTTTTTGCCTGTACTCTTCTTCATTAAATGTAGTGCCTTTTTCCTGTAACTTGATAATATCTCGTTCTATTTTGAATTGAGATTCAGTCAGTCTACCTTTGGTCTTTAGTAGAGATATCTGTTTATCTAAGTTACCTATAACGTCTTTACTTGAACCGCCTGCGAATTTGTCCAATACACCTCCGCCTACAGTGTCTCCACCTATACCCATCCCCTTCATTACCTTTTGTAATTCGGCTACCCAACCGCTTAGTTTTTCATCGCTCATACCTCCAATGTTTGCACCGCCAAAACCAAGAGGGCCTTTACCACCTACTACGTCGCCTCTATTGCCATACAAAAATGAACCTCTCGCTCTTTCCCTCCAATCTCTGTCATTTGTGATTTGCGCAGCCAGTTCATTAGCTCTGTTTGGATCTTTCGCTCTAATTGCATCCAAACTTTGACCTAGTGAGCGTTCGGCAGTTTGACGACTTAGAACTTCGGTCATCATGCGAAGCATGTCCGCAAGAGGGCCAGCTACAAGTAACTGAAGCTGTGTAGTTAATATGGCCCACTGTCTTGCAGCCTCCTTACTATTTTCACCCAATTCTTTTAATTGACCTACAGCATTTACACCCAAAGACTTAGCCAAATCGTCGCTCAAAAGTTTTGCTAACTCAGTTTGTTTTCCCTGCTTCATTAAGGATCTAGCTTGGGCTTCAACCGCATCCGAACTAAACAAAGTTCTCTTCGTCATTATGTCGAAAGTTCCCTTAGTTGTAGTCAACGCTTCGCCTAATTCTCTGGTGCTCTGTACTACAGCATTAACTGCGGCTACGGCTGCTCCTGCGGCTGCTGTTGCGGCTAAACCTCCTGCAAAACCACCCATCTGACCACCTATTTTTCCTCCAAAACCACCTCCTAAAGCGCCTGCGCCAGCAACAAGAGGGTTTTGCCCAAATAACAGAGGAAAAGCACCACTTATAAGGGCACTCTGCTTATCAAAACCTGTAAATAAACGACTTAAACCTGTGGGCATTCGAGAGCCCATACCTAATTGTCCAGATCCAACAAGTCTCTGACTGAGCATGTCTGAACTGGGCAGAGCCAGCATTCTTCCACCAGGGCCCCTTGTTTTTGGTGTAGTTGCGTCAGATATTCTTCCACCTATACGACCCGCTTTATCTCCTAGAGACATAAGGCCCAATCCCTGTTGCTGTGTCTTACTTACTTCTGCTGCTTGTTGTCTTTGAAGTCTTAGTATAAGTTTCTCGTTGGCAATTTTTTGATTTGTCTTAGCTATCTCAAGATCAAGCTTTTTACCTACTACCTTAGTGAGTCCAAACTGTTCGTTTGTTTGCTTCCTAGTATATTGAGATTGTTGATTTTGAAATGAAGCGAGTGATGCTTCATCCCCTTTTCGCAGTTTTAAAATATTTAAGCCTTTTATTTCTAATGTATTTAATTTATGCCTTAAAGAATTATTCTTAATTTGTAAATCTACTCTACGTTCTTCATGCCTTATATAAGACTTTATATGGCTATTTTGCTGGGCAAATTGTGCTCTACTGCTCCCTCTTCCACCTTTTCCAGTACCTATCTTAGCTATTTTCGTATCTAAGTCGCCTAGCTGTCTGTCTAAGTCTTTAGTGTTTAAAACTATATTTACTTCGTAATTAGCAGCCACAACAACAAGTGTGTAAGTAGTACTCGCACTTTAGCGCAAGCGACGGTTTTGGGCTCCCTTCTTAGCATCCTCGTACGCTTTTTCCTCCCGTTCGCCTTTCAGCAAAAAGTAAGCGTTCCAGGCTAGGAGTTCTTCTACTGACATGCGTTGCCTCAAATCTACGAGTGTTAATCCGAGGGTCTCAGCTATAAAAAACTGTAAGTATAGAAAGTTATCCTTCTTCAGCTTCGCTTTTGGTCGCATCGGTGTCTACCTCCTCTGAAAAGCCCTGCATCTTACTCATTACATCTAGGAGTACATTCAAGGGTAGATCCCGTCTGAGTGCTACACGATCTCCTTCTGCAAATAGTTTTTTACCTGAAACATCCTCGGCTTTTTGGATAATTATTTGTAGTGCAAACTCTAAGCCCCCTTCATCATCAACCTTGCCTAATGCCTTTAATGTGCTGTTTATATGGTCTCTATCAGCAATAGTTAAGGGTTTCCAATAGAGCTTCAAAACAGTTACGCCCTCCTTTTTTATGGTGTAGCTGCTTCGTTCCTCGACACTGAAAGCTTTTTTAAGCTTGTCGATAGCGCGGTCTGTTGGCATTGATTCTGTGCTTTATCTATGTACTATAACGTAAACTGATCATTCGCCCCCTTAATAACCGTAAAGTCGGCCTTATTAAATCCTTTGTCTATATCGGCTGCTAAGAAAGCCGTGTGAGTCAAATAAACGTCATACCAACGTGGTTTATTTGAGATCTTGTCAGGAACCGTAGATTTGTTTACACCTACTTTCGCTAAATGATCTTCGTATGAAGAGGCCGTTCTGTCTGGGGCGGAAGCACCTGGATTATTGACAACGAAACCCGCATATTTAACCTCATTTCCTATGTAAGTAGGTGTGTTTAGGGGGAGTTTGCTCGCAGTAAGTCTTACAGAAAAACGAGAAGAGGGAAACTTATCTTTGTCAGTTAATGCACCAGGTTGTCTCTCTTTAGTTGCTCTTATAGGGGAGGAGCCTATATTCCAATTTGAGCTGAAAGATCCTGTCCACCACGGACCTGTAGTGGATAAATCTTCAACAATCTCCACTGCTGACTCAGCCACACCCTGCATAAGCTGCTTCCTTAAATCATCAGGTAAATGTTTTATGTTTCTAGGCATTGGCGGTGAATGTGCAACTTACGACACTTAAATAATGGCTGTTATTGTCGGAATTAACAGCAGTAGGGCCAGCAACTTGAGAAACTCTGGGTGTTACTGAATAGGTGTCGGTGTAACCAGAAGCGTTTACAGAAATAAGGCCATCTATTACAGACTCAGCTATTGCAGCAGCAGTTGCACTTCCCTTGTTTGCTGGAGTCATGATTCCACACCGAATGGAACCGCTGTAGAAATCTTGTGCTCCGCCTTGAGCTTGGAGTGTCGCTTGGTCAAAGTTTAAGTTGACCATCACGTATTTCTTGGTTTTACCTGGAGTTGTGAATGGCATGTTGTCAAAAACAACCGTTACTGTTGCGTCAGCGTTATTAACTGCTGTTTTTATTGCAGTTTCAAATGCAGCGCGGGCCTTAACTAATGTCATTAGAAAACTACCGTTAAACGGAAAAGGTACTCCTGACCCCCTCTATATGTTCTTATGTCTTGTATTTTCGCAAAGCGAGTTGATCCAGAGAAGGTGAGGGTGATTTCATCCTGGAGTAGAGGCTGACTGTCACCTATTAGGTCGGGCGTAATGTACAAACGAGCTGTGTTTTCTTGGAATCCTGAGTCTTCGTTTGACTGGATAAATTCAACAGGAACCTTGATGTTGTAAGCAGTATCGGTTGTGGTTACTGCACCTGTTGCAGTGTTATAGCTAGGCGATGTTTTACGGGTATATGTGATGCTGGTGTTTAAAGCAGAACCAAGGTCTGCAACAACTTGTTTAGCTACATCTTTGAAAAGGGTGTCTAGTGCTGCCATTGTTCAACCCCTCACTACTCTTACTTGATAGCTACCAGACCCACCAAGGCAATAAGCACCAAGATAGGACTGAAGCCACGGATAAACGTCAAAAACATTGTTAATCGTTCCAACACCCTGACTATCAGTGTTGTATTTCACTTCGATGTCACCTAGTTTCACTTCTTCATATGTTCCGTCAGTACCTTTGTTACCAGTTATTGCATCTGTGTCATTAGCTAAAGCTCTTGCTAATTCATATTGAGCGTATTTAATTCCATTCGGAATAGCGGTACAAACTAATTCCACGTTGTCTACGTGATAATTATTTCGAGGCCATTTCAATGCTTGGTCGTTATCACAACGATCACCGTAATAATTCAAACTATCAATCCAGCGACAAGCTGAAATTAATGCTCGATTCTTTTGGTCATCAGTCTTGTCATCCCAGGTGGATTCTTCTGGGGCGGTTTCAAAATATGTGTTGGCTTCTGCCAAAGTCACATAGCTATTTGAAGTTTCTCCCTTCAACGTAGCGGTAATAGTTGCAGCCACTTTTGCTTAGTAAGCGTCTTTACCAGTATATCGGCAAGAAAAGAAAAAACCCCGCTTGCTCAGGGCGGGGTTAATTATGCAGAACTCTCTTAATTATCCCTTAGAGGGTTGAAGTATCAAGAGGAGTGTTAACAGTTAGTTGAACCATAGGAATGAGATCTATGTCATAGGTCGCAGTCCAGTTGTCCTTGTTGCCAAGTACAGAGTTGGTTGGGTTGTCAGCAGCATTACCCCACTTAGTACCCATTACGTGATACGCAGTGTGGTAATCAACTGATAGAACATCCTGCTTAGATAGAACGTTGCGATCAGCTTCAATACGAAGGTCTTGCTGAACACCTTCAAGGATTGTGCCCTTCTTAAGTAAGTAGCAGTAGTACTCCTTAATGTGACCGCTGGAACCAGGCTGAACTGTGTTCACCTGAGAATCCATGATGACGTCTAAGCCAGCGAACTGACCGATGCTTCTAGCACCAACGCCAGCACCACCACCACCCCAGGTGACTGCTCCACCAGAAGTTAGTGAAGAAGTAGAGAAGGTCAAAAGACCCACTTGATACAGGTAGAAACCTACGTTGGGATGAACAATGATTGTATCTAGCTCATCGCCACGCTCTCCAAGAAGTGCACGTGCTGTTGCAACGTTTGCACCTGTTAGATAGTTAGCTTCAGCAGCACCAGAACTAGCAGCTTTTGCTAAGTCAGAAGCATTAGCAGAAAGAGCTGTACCGAAAAGACCGTGTAGTTGATAGAAAAGTCTTTGGCTGTTTAGCTTGTTGATTGCATCGGCAAGTTGGTTGCGGATGTGAAGCATTGGATCTTCACCAGCAGCCAAAACTGCAACGTCATCAACTGCAT
>TARA_R100000700_G_scaffold2306_1_pt1 | contig 12793 bp, 20 predicted proteins | sample TARA_R100000700 | Tara Oceans TARA_R100000700 (sample SAMEA2622810) | marine metagenome | biome: marine biome (ENVO:00000447); feature: marine epipelagic mixed layer (ENVO:xxxxxxxxx); material: "saline water (ENVO:00002010), including plankton (ENVO:xxxxxxxx)" | depth 120 m | reverse complement strand
CACATCATGGTTTGCTGTAAAAGCACCATAATTGACAGTACCATTCGTACTTGTTATAGAACCCTGTTGCGTACCATCTCCATCTTGAAAAATTATTGCTGTTGCTGTAGATGAATGATTATCGTCTGCACCATAGTTTAATATCAAACCAAATCTATTTGCATTATTGCCTTCTGAACGAAATTCTCCTGCAAAACTAGATGCACCATCATGTTGAACAGTAAAACCTCTTGATAATCCACCTGCTGAACCAGTTGATGTAAAATTTGTACCTTTTGCTGAACCTGATTTAATACCTACAGAACCATTTGCTTGTATTCTAAATCCCTCTGCTAATGTATTTGAATTTAATGTATTAAAAATTAAATCCATAGAATTTGTAGCTTCTAATGAAGCATTAAGTTCTATACCAACTGTAGTATCATCTCCACTTTCTAAAAATCTTAAATAAGCCATATTAGTAGAACCACTTGTTCCACCGGGCTGTATGTTTATAATACCATGTTCACCATTACCTTTTACATGAATCCCACCTAATGGGTCTGTTGTCCCTACACCTAATCGCCCTCCAGATGTTAATGTTGCTTTTGTTGAAGCATTTTCACTAGAACCCGTTAAAAAATCTAGTGATGTTGCATTTGAACCAGAACTAAAATCTCCCTCTGACCTTGCTCTAACGGCTGCAGCCAATAAAGTTGCATCTGAACCTGTGCCTTCATCTGGTGCTTGAAATTCAATAACTCCTAATACATCATCAGCTTGAACATCTGTTTCACCAGAATGTAAAGCAAGTTTTATTGGTTTATCATCTGTTGTATTTGTATTTTTTAAAATTAATCCTTTATCTGGATTATGTGTTAAACTTATATCATTATCTGCACCAAAAAATAAAACAGAAGAATCACTCTGTAATTTTATATCATTGTTAAATATTGCTGTTCCTGCTTCACTACCATCAAGAGTTAAAAATGTTGTATCTGAACTACCATCTGTTCCTTTGAATATAATATCACTATCACCATCTTGTGCATCTATTGTAATGTTACCACTTGTAGTTGTAAGATTTATCGCTGCATCACCTGCAGTTAAGTTGTCTGCTGCTAAAGAACTTGCACTTACAGAACCGAATACTAAATCACTACCATCTGATTGTAACACTTGACCATTAGAACCTAATGCTAATGCTGATGGGTCGCCACTTGCATCACCTACAATAATTTTACCTCTTGCAAGACCTGCCATCTTTGCTAATGTTACAGCATTGTCAGCTATTTCAGCAGTGTCCACAGCGTTGTCAGCTAACATAGCATTTTCTACAGCATTGTTTGCTATCGTTACTGCACCATTTGATGCCATTGATATATCGCCTGATATTGCAACTGGATTATAGTTTGTACCATCACCTACAAGCATATGACCTGATGTATTTGTACCCATTACAAGGTCATCCCCTGTAATTGTTAAATCGCCTGTTACAACAACATCACCATTAAATGTAGCTTTACCTGCTAATGCCATATCAATATCTAGAGCAGTGATTGCACTAGAACCATCTGTGCCTTTAATCTTAAAGTTTTTATCTGCTGTACTAACTGTTAGTTCAACGTCTGTGCTATTGTTTGCAATATCTAAAATAGATGTTCCATCATCTTTAAATGTGATGTTTCCACCATTTGCATCTAGTATGATATCATCAGCAGTATCGAGTATTAAATCGCCTGTATCATTTACAATGTAAGAATTAGTGCCGCCATGATACAAGTTTAAATCTTCTCCTGCACCAATCGTTAATCTACCTGTTGCACTATCTCCTGTTAAATCATCTGCATCTGCATCAACATCTAGTTTAACTAATCCGCCTGATGTTATGTTAGATGTACCATTATCAATGTTTCCAAAACCACTTGTTATAGAACCACTGTTTAATGCACCTGTTGTTACGAGGTTAGACATCTCTGTAATTTCAGAACCAAAATATGTAGCAAATGTTTGTACAGTGGTCTGTCGCATAGTACCACCATCATTGGTTACAATGCCATCTCCATCTGCAACTGCTGTTGTTCCTACTGTTGCACCACCATCCATCAAGTTTAGTTCAGCACCAGTAGCTGTTACATTTGTACCACCTATATCTAAAGTTGTTACAGATATTTCACCTGCTACTGTAACGATACCATCTGCAACTGTAATTAAATCTGTATCATCTGTATGCCCAATAGTGCTACCATTAACTACAACATCATCTATATCTAAAGAACCACCTGTAATTAATCCTGTAGTTGTTATAGTACCTGCAAAAGTTGCATTAGCACCACTACCTGTTAGCATAGTAGTAGAACCTGATTTAACGATTAAGTCACCACTGGAGTTTGTAAATGAAGCATACTGTGTGCCATCATCTTTTAATACTACATCTGCACCGCCTGCATCTAGTGTGATATCTGCTGCTGCATCAACTGTAAGATTGTTTGCAGATATAGTCATATCTGTGCCATCACCTTCAATCTTTTCACTATCGCCACCAAATACAATACCTACATTGTTTGGTATGTGTACATCTGATGTTGCAGTTAAATTAATCTTTGCACCTGATGTAATCGTTAGGTCAGTATTATCGCCTTCAATCTTTTCACCACTACCAAATGTGATACCTACATCTGCAGGAATAACTACGTCAGCAGTAGCAGTTAGGTTAATATTGTTACCTGTGATTGTTAGGTCAGTTCCATCACCCTCTATCTTCTCTCCATCATCACCGAATGTTAATCCGATATTTGCGGGTATATTTATGTCTCCGTTTGATCCAACTGTAATACTTAAATCTGTTCCATCTGATTCTATCTTTTCTGCTGTAGCAAAAGTTAGTCCTACACCTGATGGTATGTTTACATCTGCTGTTGCTGTGAGATTAATATTGTTACCGGTAATTGTTAGGTCTGTTCCATCACCTTCTATCTTTTCTCCATCATCACCGAATGTCAATCCAATGTTCGCAGGGATATTAATATCTGCACCTGATACTAAATTAAGGTCAGTGCCATCACCATGTATGTATTCTCCACCCTCGTCATTAAAGTATAATCTTTTTGTACCATCAATAACTATATCATCACTAAATTTAAAATGGTCTTCATCTTCCATCCAAGTAATGACACCATCATTAGTTTCACCGTCGAATGTTACTGCGATATCTGTACCGGCTGTTGCATCACCAATCGTAATTGCAGTTCCCAATAGTTTTGTAATTGGGCCACCTTCGTTTGCTGTGCCGTCGTGAGTATGTCCAGAACTCGCTTGAAATGCTGCTAGTAACTGGTTAAATTCATCATTAGTATGTGCGGCGGTAATAACGTCGCCATCACTATATGAAGATTGCCTTGTATATGTTGCTCCCATATTATCTTCTTCCTCCCGGAGTAAACTCTAATTGGTATCCTTTTAAGGATATTGGTTGTGATCCGTTTTCGTCATCTAGTCTAACAGCAACAGTAAAACCTCCACCCTCTATACTCTGTCGAACGAGAGGTGTGCCGGATGAACCATACACTGCCGTATTATATTTAGATACAGCGTTACTATAGATAGCAATCGCTGATCCTGAAGTTAAACTATATGCTGCAGGTTGTGGTACATCTGATGAACTAAAATCATACCGGATACGAAATGTAGAATCTACCGTACTTTCATTATCGTAGTTCCATATGATACGTTGCATCATCTTTCTGATACCTGCATCTCCCATTGTATAATCTGGTGAACGATATATTGCTTTTATGTTTGTACCGTCAAAGTTTGCACCAGACTCCTGTTTAAATATATAACCGTCATGCCCGCCGTGAAGTATTGTTTCTACACCAGAAATAAACCCAGATGTAGCACAGGCAGGTTTTATACCTTTTAAGTCAGCATATTCCCAACCAACACCGCCTTGAATACCTGCTTTTATCACACCGATCAATCCTGCAGAAGAAGCAACGGATCCTGCATCTGTAGGAAAGAACAATCTGTATTGACTCTTGGATCGAATAACTAAACTGGAGATTCTGTCCGTTGACACTCCATCCAATCGAGGCTGTATCTGTTTTGAGATAGTGCCCAATTCCACGTCGCCAATTCTTTCAGTACCGGCGATGGTACGTAAACCATCAGGGGCAAGATAAACAATATCACCAGATATTTCTTGAATACTAAATCCATCGACACATCCTATTCTTCTTGTTACTGGTACAACTGCAAAATCAGACGAACTCGAACCTGTTATTTTAAATATAGAGTCTTCGCAAAAAACAAACAAACTTTCACGAAAAACTTTTAAACCGTTAATTACACCATCTACTTTTATCGAACCTGCACCACTAGCTGATGCAAAATTATCTTCATCGAAAGGAACACTAAATATTAGTTCCTGTGGTGTTGAAGACATACCCGCATAAAACACATGACTCTTAAACACTTCTACAAATGCAGCATCCGCAGGTCTGCCACTTGCACTCACATCAGTAATGCTACTGTTGTCGAATACCGAAGCGAGATTTGTCCCATCTACAAATACAACTTTATCTGTACCATTAAAGTTGAAGTTGGCGAAGTTATATCTTCCGGCACTAGTTCTTCCGGTATCTATCTCTGTCCATGAACCTGTTGCACCACCTTTAAATACTTTTGTACCTCGTGCTGCAATCACTTGGTTTTTATAGATGTGCACCCCTAAAACTTTTTCTGTTGATGCACTTGTTTGTGGTACAATGTTAGAATTAAATTTTGCTATTCCATTTATTCTTCTATATCCACCATTTATATCCGGTTCAAAGTTTTCTAAGGTTGTTGCTGAACCGGGGGGTATAGAAAAAGTATCTTTATCTAGAACCAAACCACCACCTAATCGAACAACTAATGGGCTGATGATAGAGGTATCTGCCATCTACACTGCCCTCATATAATCTTTTTTATTGATGAGTTCGATACGCATACGCTGTAAACCTTCGACATAATCCTTCAGAGCAAACTGTGCAAACTGTGGATCAGATCGTAAATTGTGTGCGTAGTATCTAGCACGGTTTACAATTACATCGTGAAATCGATCAGGAATGATAGGTGTATCGCTATCGGAAGATAAATCTGTGTGTGTTTTATAGTAGTAGTATGCTACTGTGTATGTTGATTTATCAGGAACAGGTGATAGTCCTATCTTTAAATCAGGAGTTTGATATACGAATGTTGGTAGTGCTTCAGAATCACCGGTGGGATTTGTATCTGCCTCGTTATATAGTTCCAAGTATTCTTCGTATGAAAGATACCGTAGTGTTTTCTCAGAGGTACTAGCAGATTCTTTTACAGTGAAACTATCGTAGTCGATTGTTTTGGTATCAGACTCTCTAGAGTATTCTGCAGTTCCATCTGTAGTTGTGAATGTATCTGATTGCACTGTGAATGGCCATTCAACTTCAGAGTTAATAATATCTCTAATTGCTTTGTTTATAAAGTCTTTGGTTGCGGTTTGAATACCACGAGTTGAACTCACAGTTGTGATTTCAACTTCGTTAATTTCTCTCAAGACAGAATTTATTAGTTGTAAGAATGTCATTTTCTATTTAGTATCCCCATGACTTTAAATAATTTATAAGGGCTCTTAGTTTTCGTAGCTCTCCGTAATTTTTCTCGTGATATCATACGTGCTTCTGTACCATCTTTAATTGGTTTTTTATAATACTTACTCAACACCATCGTTTAATGCTATTTTCTTTAAAGATACTAGTTTGTCTTCTGCCGTAGCATATCTGTCAAGTGCTTTATCCATTTCTTCCAACAGACCCGGATGTTCACCGATAGCAATAGGATTTCTAAGGTAATTCGTGAGTACATATTCCGCATCTTTCTTTTCAGATTCATACTTGTAAATAAGAGCATCGATTGCAAGTTGTTTCATATCCTTTTCCATCGGTTAAATACTCTATTATACAGTTGTTTACGTTTTTATGTCAATACGCAGGTTTACTTAGGTACACAATAATACCCACAATTAATGCGAATATTATGAAGACACCCCCAAAGATAGCCCCTGCCATTTGTAATGTTTCTCTCAATTCTTTTTGTTGTTGTCTACGTTCTTTCTCTTGTTCTGCTAACATCTTCTTGTGTTCATCTATTCTTTTCTTTCGTTCTGCCAGTATATTCGACCATGTTTGTGGGCCAAAGCGAAGATTAACTAGGGTAGATATCTCCTGAATTTTCTCTTGGGCTAACTTACTATCTATAATTTCTTGGGCCACTGACTGAACTCCAAATTGATCTCCGATACCAAACTTCGATTTTTTTGCCCGTGCTTTTTGTGTTTGGGACTCTCCTCTAAGTAAATCATCTATTTGACCGGCAATATCTCCTATATTTTTAGCTGTGTTTATGTTACTCTTTATAAAATCGGTTGCCTGTTTTACGAGAGCTATCCCAGTTAAAACTTCTGCTACAACCATTACTTTCTTGCCCTTCTCAACGCCTCTTTTGCTCTTTTAAATATTGCTACGACTTGCGTCTTTTTCATTACTTTTGCACGTTGCTCTGCTACTGTTAATATCTGTATCTTTCGTGCGTACGGCTTATTAATTCTTTTGACTTTTGCGACTGTTGCTCTCGCATCTGCTGGCGTAGCAAATTTAATTTTGACCGTATCTTTTGGATTTTCGTCAGTATATAATCTTCTTCCACTACCTTTAGGTTTCTTTCCTGTTCCAACCTTTGGGTCACTAACTTTTTTTCTTTTTTGTACCATCTTTGTTATATCTAACTCTCTGGTCTACTTCTATTTTTTTTAATATTTTAGCTTGAGCTGCATGTAACTTTGATGCTTTTTTTAATCCAGCTATAACCTTATTTAAATCTTTAGTATAATGTGACATTTGTAATTACTCCTATTTAAATATTATACCTAATTTTTTACCTGCGTCTTTTAATGTTTTCATTACAGATCCTGTAAATTCTGCTAAACCCTCTGTGTTTGTTTTTCTACTAGAATTATCTTTAGAGTATTTTTTTCCTCCAAAGTTAATTTTGCTTCTTATTGTTTTATCATTTTTTTTAACTGTTGGATACAGTGTTTTAGTTTTTCCTTTAGTAAAACCATCTTTAAGATCTTTTGCTTCTTCGTCATAATATGTTTTACCTGCCATAATCAAACTCTCCCTTTCGCATGGCTTCAGATAAAGTGATGGATCTCGATTTTACTTGTTTTGCCCACCTCGAATCTAACATCTGAACAGATGCTTCATCAAAATTAGATTTGTGAATAGCGTCCCACATCTTAACAAACTTACATAATCTAGGGACACCCATATTAAATGCCATATCCAATAATACTCGTGTCCTAACATCTCCTAATGTATCGATACATTTATGTGCGTTCCACAATTCTTTTTCTACGATATCAATATCATTTTGTAACAAGAACCTAGCATTTTCTTCGGTGATACCTACTTCGTGTATGTCTTCCCGTATCATGTTCATGTGCATGAGTTCGCCGTCAGTGATACCTCTATCTTCTAAGTTTCTTCCGATACCGATTGTATCTATGCCGAGACTATCTTTGTATACCTGTAAGACCATACCCTCATGTTTTATGAGTTGATCAATTAGTTTTTCTTTATTGTACCAGTCCATTAGTCTTTATTTCCCATAGCAGGTCTTCCTCTGTGCACTTTTCCCCCGCTTTGTTTCTTTTTAGGTTTTACTAATTCTATCATAGGAGCTTTTGGCGTAATATCACTCATGCCGCTACCCCCCATACTCTTAATAACTTTTAATTTTTTTCTTGTTTTTTTTTGGGATTTTCTTTTTCGTTCTTGAGATTTTTTTTCTTGTTCTTGTTTATAAAGTTCTCTTCTTTCTGCTGCTAATTTATTTACCACCTTATCGGAAGGTTCTTTAGTGAGTATATCTCTTTTTCCTTCTCTATCGGAAAGAGCAAATCGTATAGGTTGTCCTTCTGTTAAAGAAAAAGGAACTTTACCCGTTGCTCTATAATTTAATCGTGCCATATCTGCAGAGGTAAAATAATGTAGACCTTTAATATCTACTCCTGTGCTTTTTGCAGATACAGTTTTTCCATCAGGGGTTTTTGCATACCTAGTTATTCTTTTTTCCTGATATATTTTCATTTTTTACTTCCACTAAAACCAAAATACGCCGCAACTAATGCAGACAAACTACCGTACATCATCATTAGGATTGCTTCGGCACTTGCAAACCTCTGGGGACTCACAATCACAGCCACAGTTGCTACCATCATCATCACAAGTGCAGCCCATGCCATGTACCTTCTGTTCTTTTGATACGTTGCTTTGTCCGGTATTAAGTCCGAAGTTTCTTTTTCCATCACTTCTTCCCAAAGAACTTAGTAGCACTCCGAACGCCAAAGGAAGCAGCCACAATGACCCCAAGACTATACTGATACCATTCTGGCATCTTTTCCAACTGTTCAAATCCATTTTGTACAATTCCTTCCATACCGGGGATAAAGGCTAAAATTAAAGGTATCGAAAAAAGTACAACTAACCATTCGTCTTTCCACGAGTTATGAGAACCTTTAGCCATTTCCAGATCCCAATCAATTTCTCCTGTAGCTTTTTTTTGCATAACGATAGCTTCTGCTTCAGCTTTTGCCACGTCTGCTTTAACTTTTGCTTTACTCTTTTCAACTTTACCCTCCAACCATGTTGATGCTAAACTTGATATAGGGCCTATCAATGCTTGTATCATGCCCGTTTCCTAGTTGTTTTTTTTCTTCTTCTACCTGATGCTGTTACTGACCACTTCACAGCTCTTGGCCCTGTCTTTTTTCTTGCTTCTGCTTTCGATATTTTACCTGCTACTTTTGCAGGTCTACACGCAGGATACGGTCTGGTTTTCTTTTCTTTTCCAGATCGTCCACATTTCTTTCCGGTCTTTACATCACGCCAGTCTTCCTTAAACCATTTAGTTAGACCACCTTGAGGCTTGCCCATTAGTAAGTCCCGCCCCTCTTCTTGTATGTTCTAACGAGCCAAGCATTTGCGTATGCTGATGGATATACCTTGAACTTACGCTTTGCTTCTGCTTTTACTCTTGCATACAATGAGGGATTTTTTGGTTTACTACCAGATTTTTTCTTTGTCTTTGGTTTAACTATTCTTTTACCTGCTGCTGCTTTTGTTTTTTTTGTTGCACCTGCTATTTTATCTGCATAAGTTATTTTATTTCTAGGTTCTGCTAAAGCAGCGAATTTTTTTTGTTTTGCGGTCATAACCATTTTAACACTTCCATCTCTTTCTTGCTTGTCGTAAACGACTATTAGGATTTTTTGCTGCTTTAGGAAACTTCTTCATCTGCCCTGCACTTCTAGCACAGAATGATTTACGTCGTTTTGCAGCTTTACTTCCCGGTTTAACTTTACCCGTAACAGCAGTCTGTAACTTAGAACCGGGATTGGCACGTCGATACGCAGCAACCCCGGCTTTAGTCATTCCTGCACCGGCTTTGGTAGGACGAAAGTTTTTCTTATTTCGTGCCGGCATCTTGTCTCTTTTACGAGTCACTATGCTACGCCTTTACTAACTTGTAACCTTTTGCTTTTGCCATAGAACGAAGTTGTGTTACAGTCATCATTTTTTTCTTTGATGCACCTTTAGATACTTTTCTACCTGCAGCATAACCACCTCTAGCCATGCCTTTAGACATTTTCTTGTTTTTCTTAACTGCAGTACCCATAGCGTATCTACCACCTCTAGCCATGCCCTTTGTTTTTTTACCACCTTTTGCCATACCTTTAGCTTTTCTTCCGCCTTTAGCAGAACCTTTAGACTTCATTGTTTTTCTCATTTATCTACTCCCTTAGAATATAAATTGTTAAATACACGTTCCGGATCACCTACATAATTAGGATCCTGTTTAGAATGATGTGTCCACTGACTCGGTGTAAAGTCTGGTGGGCCTTCGCCAGTTACAAACCACGCAGGGTTAGTAACTCTGACACGATTGTTAGGTAACGCAACTATGTTACCTGTCCATTTTCCTGCATCCATCAATTCTAAAACGTGACTCTGCTTATGTTGTGCCGGATCATCTGCAACTTCAGTATCCGTGTAGTCAACCGTAAAGTAATACTTCGCAGGAAAAAACTCTCCATCTATCTTTGCATACCACGGGCAAGGTGTGGCTCGATTCAATACAAAGACCGAATGAAAATGTGATTGGCAATCCCACGGTTGTGCTAGGTATGTTGGTAGAGGTTCAGGCCATTCATCATATGGTGTATCCCCTACTAAACCTGTGATGGGCATCCGTGCCCACATCGCACCGCCATGTACATTTTCTTCTTCTTCACATCCAGTAAATAGTATCTGGAAACTAATTGTTTTCATCGGTAGAGTTGTTACGGCTATTGCCATGCCATGTAAAAACTCTCCTTGATATCGTTGAAAGTTAGTGGTGTACTCTCGACGAACCCATACCTTAAAGTACGGTATGTTACTTGTAATGTATCCCATAGCTAAACTGAAAATGGTTTATGTAGATTATAACACGTTGCTCTTATGTGTTTAACTGATCTGGGTGGCATTAATCGTATGAGATCTTCTGTCATCTCTTTCAATCGTGCTTTACACTCTTCAACTGTTTCGTATGGGCCATATTCATCCGTGCCTTCGACACATTGTGGATTACTCAAGGTAACAAAACAAAAAAATAGAACTGCTTGAAACATTATTTACCCCACTGTTTTTTCAAATAATTCTGAACTAGGGTAGATTTTAAAACCATAGCTTCTTGCTTTTCTTTGATTGCGTTCATATTAACTTCAAATAAATTACGCAATATAAAACTCTGTTCATAAGAAACATTCGTAGATAACCATCCTATGATTGCTTTACGTGTTCCTTTTTTTATGGGGGAAACCCCGTGTGGATATATAATTGGAAATAAAATAACCTGTCCCTTTTTTACGGTGTATCCTATTTCTCCTAATTCATTCTCTACGATAAACTCTCCACCTTCGTAATCGTCAGATAAACACACTGAAAATCCATAATCAAAGAATACATTGGTATGTTTTGGTGATGCTTTGAATGAATCAATGTGCTTGTTGTAGTATCCGTCTTTTTCATATTCGTTAAAAAAATTTACAGATATTAATTTAGGGCAGATTACTGAGTCTATGTAAGCATTTGCATACATCTTAGCACTGATTAAAGCCCTAATTTCTTTGTCCATTTCAGCAGGTTTGGACTGTTTATTTTTTTTAATGTCGTATACAGATTGTAATGGTTGTGTTTCTGAACCGTCTTCTGTTCCTTGCCATTTATCTAAGCAAAGTTTTACTTCATCGTCATTTAAAAGTTGTATTATATTCATGTGTAACTCCCGGTTGGTTATTGCTTAGATAGCATAAAAATCCGGGTTTGTCAAGGGGCAAAGCTATCCCTTGCCCCAAAACAATATAAATTAAGTTCCAGTTGAAACTGTAGCAGATTCGACAGGGTTTTTAGAAATGTCAACTAAGACAACGTGAACACGAAATCTAGCGGCACTTTCACCTGTTGATCCACCATCGAGGATTAGAGCATCGATAGTGTCTGCTGAAGTTAAAACTCTAGCATTAGCACCTGAAGCTCCTGTTGCAGCCTCTAGGAATGGTGTAAAACCTGCGGAAAGATCAGAACCGTCAACAAAACAGTCTACATCACCACCTGTAATACCAACATCTAGAGTAATCTGCGAGTTGCCTCTTGCTTCTAGAACTTCAAGAGCACCTGCAACGATCATAGTATCGGCAGGAACGTCGATTAATTGAACAACATCCCCTCCTGTACCACCGTCGGCAGTGTCGTGAACTTGTGAGGTCATTACGTAAGGTCTGTTAACATTACCCGGATGACCTGCAGTTCCTCCGTTAGGAGTTCTATCAATAGTAGCCATATTTTATTCTCCTATGATTAAGCGAAGTCAATGATGCCACGTACGAGAGCTTCTGGTCTGAGGACTTTTCTTCCAAAGACGTGCAATCCACGAATAACATCTGAGAATGACTCGGTTGAACGGACAACTTCAGTTTTTGCGATATGTGAAGCTGTGGCTGCGGCAGACATATGTCCTGCAAGAACGATGTTCTCACTTGCATCTGTAGCAACACCTGTGAGTGTTACCTGATCAGTTCCACCTGTACTATTCAACGCTGTTGATTTGTAACAGGAAAACCCTGCTAGAGTACCCGGTGTTGCAAGTCCGTTTCTTAGGTTAGAAGATGCGTCACCAGTTACCTGTACTTCTGCAATCTTGTTCCCTGCTTGAAACATTTTTTCATAGAAAATTGGAGGTGCAACGAACCATCTGTTCTCTTCTGGCACGGACTGGTCGTCAATACTCTAGCCATTAAGAGCATTAAGTTGATACCTGCATCATCTGCCTCCACGTTAATTGGAGAAGATGCTGTACCTAGAGTTGATAGAGTAGTTGTTAAACCACCTGATAAACTTGCATCATCTGCACCGGCTAATCCTGCACCATCTGATAATGCCTGAAGTATATTAGCATCGTACTTTCTCTTCAAAGAGTAAGCTCCTGAAGATGTTGCCAATGCTTCAAAGTTGACATGGGAGTGTCTCTCTTCAATGTCGTCAATCTTAAATGCAAAAGCATTTGCTTGATCAACAGTCATTGTAATTTGATCGTCTGCCAAGTCTTGTGGGTTTACCACAGAACCTCTTTGGTAAGCGGATACTGTGATTGTTGGTTCTTTAATGATACGAACCGTATCGCCAAAGTTTTCAAT
>TARA_R100000700_G_scaffold36618_1_pt1 | contig 12965 bp, 6 predicted proteins | sample TARA_R100000700 | Tara Oceans TARA_R100000700 (sample SAMEA2622810) | marine metagenome | biome: marine biome (ENVO:00000447); feature: marine epipelagic mixed layer (ENVO:xxxxxxxxx); material: "saline water (ENVO:00002010), including plankton (ENVO:xxxxxxxx)" | depth 120 m | reverse complement strand
GGTAATGTTGGCGTAGGTTTAACTGTTCCCCTTAATAGACTTCAGGTAATGCCTTCTACATCAGGGTCAAACTCCTCTAACGCATCAGAAGATGCTGCATATTTTGGAGGAAATGAACTTGGAGGTATAGGTGGTTATACAGGAATACGTTTAGGAGGTCTTGGGACAGCTGGCTACGGAATTTATATACGTTCAGTTAAAACTACTGCTTATGGAAATTATTGGAACGAAGCTCTAACTTTTAATGTTACCCGGACCGGCACTCAATATACGATAGACGAGGCGATGCGTATTACATCTGACAGTAATGTCGGCATAGGTACAAATGCGCCTTTATCAAAATTCAACGTATTAGGCACACAAGGTAACTGGCGCGTTGATCCCGATAGCGTTTCAAACGAAATTCAGGTTCTCTCATCCAATACTGCAAATACTGGTTTTAGGACCTTCCGCTTACGAACTAACGAGACAATTTTTGATACTGGCGGTTCAGAACGGATGCGCATTTTATCTGACGGTAAAGTTGGCATAGGAACAACTTCTCCTGATGAGCTCCTTCATCTTAATAAAACTTTAGGGACCACTATAGTAAAAGCTGAAGTTGCATCTAATTCTACAGTAGGTTTTGAAATTAAGAAGACGGGAAGCACAACTCAGAATTGGAGAATTGTAGATGGTCAAACTGTTAATGGAGTTTTAGAATTTTACGATGTTACTGACACGGCCACTCGACTGGCTATTAAGGGCGACGGCCAACTCCAATTTAATTCTTACGGCAGCGGAACTCATACAGGAACTACCGCTTACCGATTATCGGTAGACTCCAGCGGAAATATTATAGAGACGGCGATTGGAGCAGGATATGTCGATGGCTCCGGTACCGCTAATACTATCCCAAGATGGACAGACTCCGATACGATTGGGGACTCCATTATCACAGTTCCAAGTAATACTTCAGTTCAAATGGCGGGGGAATTAACGCTAAACTATACCTCCCCTATTTTAAATATTGGCAAATTAAATACCTCAACAGGAAACGCTAAACTTCGATTTAATAGCAAGAACGGAGCGGCAGCAAACGCCTTCGATATACAGTTTGTAAAAACCGCCACCGAAGACAGGTTAGACTTTTTAGCAGGTGGCGCTACGCCGACAGTTAGTTTCCTAAATGGCGGTCAAGTCGGTATAGGAACAACAGTTCCAGCTGAAAGGCTTCACGTATATATCGCTGGGAACGATATACCTCTTAGAGTTCAGACTGACAATCACGTTGGCGTAGAGATAAAAGGAGGGGCTTCGCATGATATCTATTTCTTATTAGCGGATACCGCTACTAATGCAAAAATAGGATGGGACCATTCCGCTACCGCTTTGAAATTTAATGCTAGCGCAAGTTTTAATGACAATCATTTAGTGGTTAAATCTACTGGAGTTGGCATAGGAGTAGCTGACCCCGGAAACCCTTTGCAAGTTGAAAAAAGTTCATCAGCGACTTCAATAAGCAATGCCCAGAACGATAATGCTTTAAAGTTAAGTAACTATAGCACTGCTGCAAACGGGCAATTTGTTAGTTTGGGGTTATCTGTAGCGGGTACCGCGGGGGCTTCAGCCGACGCAGTTATCGCTAACTTTTATGGTTCAGCAGGAAACAGTAATCTAACTTTTCATACTGAAGCAAGCAATACGTTAGCGGAAAGAATGCGTATCCAATCTGACGGAAATGTCGGTATAGGAACAGATGCTCCAGCTTCGCTATTACAACTTTTAAGTGATGGGGCGCATGACGAAGGGGCGGAAATATTCTTAAAACATGCCAATAACAATACCACAGATATTGTTGGTACAATACTTTTTGGAAATAATGTCGGTGGAGTAGCAATGATTCAAGGGGGGACTACGGGAGCTAACAATACCGGTTACATTTCGTTCTCCACAGACAATGCTGGTACATCTTCAGAAAAAGTGCGTATTATTGGCGACGGTAATGTTGGTATAGGACAAATCGCCCCTAAAGCAGATTTACATATTGGGGGTTCATTCTCTGACGCTGCTAATGACTTGGGGACCGCAGCCCTAGCGATAAAACAAACTGGCACTTCTGCTGAAAACGGAATTTACATAGAAAGGACAGGAGAGAGAAAAGGTTATTATATAGGCATAAGTGGGGTAGATGGTTTAACCTTTAGGCGTAATTTTTCTGGTACTAAATCTGACATAATGTCGCTCACAAGGGATGGTAATGTTGGTATAGGGACAACAAATCCAGCCAACGCTTTACATGTTCATGGAAGTGCAGATGGTTTTGGTTACATTAGAATTACAGATGGGGGATTAGGAGCTACAGCTACAGACGGAGCAAGGATAGGTTACAACTCCTCTGCTTTGAGAATTCAAAACTATGAAAACTCTAATATATCATTCTTTACTAATAATACTACAGAAGCTTTAACAATACAAAATGACGGTAATGTTGGCATAGGAACAGATGCTCCCGCAACTATTTTCCATATACATACAGATTCAGCTTCTGCTCAAGAAGTGTTTTTTGATAATAATGGAGTGGGGCCAGTTGGTATTACTTTTAGAACAGATTTTGCTACTAATGCTGGTCTTGCTAATTTTATTCGTTTTGATGCTGAAGATGATGGAGGAAATAATACGCGGTACAGTACAATCGAATCATTTATTGTTGATAATACTGATACAGAAGAAGATGGCCGTTTAACGTTTAGTACTATAGTGGCGGGCACTGATACCGAAACCATGCATGTTGTTGGAGGTAATGTAGGTATAGGGATAAATAATCCAAATGCAAGACTAAAAGTTCAAACCAGCAACACTGATGTTGCAATTTTTCAAAGCACTCATGCTACTACTGCTAATTTTTACCTTTCCAATAATACGGCTACCGCTAACAATACCTCTAATCTATATTTTTGCCCTGCAAACGGAATCAACGGTGCATCAGTTCGCGCGATCGCCATAGAAGATTTTTCTACTTCAGCGAATAGGACTGCTGATCTATTTTTTGAGACCAGAAAAGATGGAACGATGTCTGAAAAGATGCGTATCTTGGCTGACGGTAATGTTGGTATAGGAACAGACGCTCCAGCAGCTTTATTAAATCTATTTAAAACTGGAGCTAATGATGCTGTATCTTCAGCTATTTATTTGCAGCGGGCAGCGGGTAATTATGGTTGCGCTATATTGCAAGTAGGTAATGGTACTGCTGGGACTGAAAAGTTAATGTTTACTGCAGGTCATAATAGTGACCCTATGTCGATAACTAATGCTAAAATGACCATCCAGCAAGATGGAAAAGTTGGTATAGGTACAACAGGTCCTGATTCAAAGTTAGAAATAGCAGGCGGAGGTTATAATTCATCGCTTAAAATAAAAGGCTCAGGTGCTGATACAGGAATACAGTTTGAAGATAGCGCGGGTAATACAGATGGTTATATATATGCAAACGGTGGCATGGTAGGATTTTTAGACGCAGGTACCCATTGGACAATTCAATGTAAGGATGATGATTATATCAAATTTCTCACAAATAACGGTACTGAGCATATGCGTATTACCTCTGTTGGTAATGTTGGCATAGGCACAGGTAACCCCACTGGTAAATTACAAATAGGCGCTAATTATACAATACCGGGAACTGCATATGGCGGTAATGATATTTATATCGCCAACACAGGTAGCCACAGCGACTATGATCCTTCTGTTACTAATACTGATGATTTTAGAGCGTTAATCGCTATTTCAGATGGAACGACGACTGGTCCAACAAAACCCGGTTTAATATTATATAATGACGACACTACCGCAGGCGGGTTCTCCCCAATGCTTCTTTTCGCAAAAAGGGAAACTGGATCTAGTCCTTATAAGGCGGCGACGGCAGCTATTTATGCTAGATCACCATTAGGTACAGGGAATAGCGATAGTTGGATTGATGGTGAATTAATTTTTGCAACGGCTGGTGCTGCGACGCAAGGCATCCGGCAAAGAATGGTTATTAATAAAGAGGGCCTTGTAGGTATAGGAACAAATAATCCGGGTTATCTTCTTCATGTTCAAGGTACTGGCCCTGATCTTCTCAAACTTAGGGCTACAACCGCTGGTAGTGCCACTGCACCCAAGATTCATTTTGAACATTCCAGCGGCGGAACCCAAACGGCTGATATAGTATTTGATCAGTCGGGGCAAAACAAGTTGAAGTTTACTACTTATTACCAGTCAGCCACAGATGGAAATTTAATACAATTTGCCCCAGCAGACACTGTAGCCATGACAATTCGTGGTGGAACAGGCTCTTCGGCTGGTTTTGTTGGTATAGGAACAACAGACCCGGGTAAATTATTAGAATTGGTAGGGGGAGGCTTAAGATTGCCAAATGGTGAATCTATAGATTGGAATAATGAAAATACTAGAATATTAGGAAGTCACAATAGTAATAAAATTCAATTTGATGTTGGGGGAGTATCTAATGTTTTATATCTTTCTAATGGAAGTGTTGGCGTAGGAACAAATAGTCCAGTAGAAAAATTAGACGTAGTTGGAAAACAAAGAATCACTCAAAATATTGTTTCTAACAATACGTATCAAATGCTAGCTTTTGGAAGCAATCGACCTATAGATGATTACGGTGGATTAAATAAAGACTATTGGAGGATAAATGTAGTTACTCCCGGTGCTAACACCACAGGAGAAAGTAATGGTCACAGTCAAGGAGACCTCAGATTCTCAGGCGTGACTGGTAGCAATACAACTTACGCTGATCGTTTTGTAATTCGTTTCGGTGGTAATATTGGTATAGGAACAAATACTCCAGCTACAAGACTTCATGTAGAGGACTCAACCGCGAATACTACTGCTACTAAAATAACAGTTCAAGGCGGGAGCCTTGGATTTACTTTAGGAAAAGCTCAAACTGCTGATCATTACGCTCATTTAAGACCTCTTGCAGACAACGCTATGGCATTACGCGTGATGCCAAATGGCACTACAGTTAGGGAATCGTATGTTGAGGTCTGGAACAAGGATTATGAAAACGCTGCTAACTCTACCTCTTGGCATAGAGGAATGTTCTATATTGATACGTCCAATGATGTCTATCTTCGCGCAGATGGGCTTGGAACAGCTGGAAGAGTTTATATAGGCACAGAGAATAATACTCAAACTCTTACAGTTCAAGACAGCGGCAATGTCGGTATAGGAATAACGAACCCCAGCGCAAAGCTTTATGTAAACGGTGCTACTTACATTAATAGCGACCTAACTGTCGACGGTAACATTAACTTTGAAACAAAGGGTGATTATATCACCTTTTTTGGTGACAATAATGCCCACCATTCTATTTCCTCTCGTAATTCTTCGGGTAATGCGGATGACGATATAAGAATTAACACATACGGTGGACTTTTCATAAATCTAGATAGTAATGGGAATGACAACGCAGAGTCGCATCAAAGGTTTCAAATAGGTAGGCACGCAGGCACAGGGGCAGTCTCAGCTAGTGACTTATTGTTAAATTTGTCAGGCGTAACAGGGATGTTCACGTTATATAAATACGGATCGGGAACTCATACGGGGACTGCTGCTTATAAATTATCTGTAGATTCATCCGGGAATGTTATAGAAACCGCAATCGGGGCCGGAGCAGTAGATGGTTCAGGTACAGCCAATAAGGTAACTAAGTGGACCGACAGTGATACGATAGGAAACTCCCAAATAACTGACAACGGAACGTCAGTAGGAATTAACGTCTCTCCAAATGCCGCTAATAAGCTGGAAGTAAATGGCCAACTTAGAGCTACGACTGGAATATTTGGTAATTCGTCAGTGAGTAATGTCGCCGCTAAACCAATTCACATCAAGTTCGGAGGAACTGCAGCGCTTCGGCTTGAAGATTCTACAAGCTCAAACTATGTCTATGACATTAGTGCTGACTTTACAAATGGCTTTAGAATAACGGATGTTACTAGCACTTTAGTTCCTTTCACTATTGCGAAAACTACAGGGAGTGTCGGCATAGGAACAACAAGTCCAGCCCAAAAACTTCATGTCCAAGGAACGACTTCAATAGTTCATATAGAGTCAAGCACAGCTAATGCAAATGCTTCAGTTTGGTTTAAGTCTAACGTAGGTGGAACAGTAGCAAATCGTTGGGAAATCGGTACAAATATATCTGCAGGCAGTTCTTTAGAAATTTACGACAGACTTAATAGTGCGTCACGAATGGTCGTTAAGAATGACGGCAATGTCGGAATAGGAACAAACAATCCGGGAACAATATTACATATTAAGCAAAATGATGCAGTTGGCCCAACTATATCCTTAACTAATAATTCAAAAACATCATATATAAATTTATGGGGAGCTACTGGCGGAGGAACCGACAGAACTAACCAATTTGAAATTAACGCAGTTAACACCGGCTACGGACTTACTCTTGCTTCAACAGACTACGTCCGTTTCAAAACTAACGGAATTACTGCGAGTGATGAAGCGATGCGAATTACTTCTGACGGTAGCGTAGGTATAGGAACCATAACTCCGGGGCAAAGACTAGATATTATTAATGGCGCTATAAGGATTTCTTCGAGTGGCGAAACTAAAATCTTTTTCAGAGAAACTGTTGCCGCTGATACTTACGCAGATAGATGGACAATAGGTAATGACGACGCAATTAATAATGCTTTTGTTTTTTCAACTGGAGCTAATTTTGCGAGTCCTAAATTAGTGATATCAGATGACGGAAATGTTGGTATAGGTGGAGACCCTGTTGGTGACTTGATGATTAGTCGTGGCACTTCGGCGGGAGCAGAAATACAATTCCATGGAACAGACACGGCTTACCACCGCTTAGGTATAAGAAAGACTGGCTCACGTTTAGATATGGGAGAGTATAATAATGCTGGTAGTGCTCTTACTCCTATATTAACAGTTGACGGCGATGGGGATAGGGTTGGCATAGGAACAACTTCGCCAGAAGCTTCATTGCATGTAAATGGAATCGTGAGGGTAGGCGTAGATGATGCAGGTCATGATGTTCGTTTTTTTGGTGCTACCTCTGGGCGATATTGGGAATGGGATGAGTCAATGGACTTAGTCCGAATGCGGGATAATGTTAAATCTGTATACGGTAATGGTGACGATCTGCAAATTTACCACGATGGTTCTAACAGTTATATAAAAGAAGCATCAACTGGTGACATAATTTTAGACACAAACAGCAATATTAGGTTCAAGTCTTCTACTGAGCACTTACTAAATGCGACTGCAAATGGTGCCGTTGAGTTATACTATGACAACAGCAAGAAATTTGAAACTACGAGTGGCGGAGTTACCGTGACAGGAACCTTAACTGAAACTTCAAGTATCGCTATAAAAGAAAATGTTGAAACTTATACTCCAAGTTTGGATATAATAAATAAAATCCGCCCAGTAAAATACAACAGAAAAGAAAATAAGAAGAAAAAAGAAATCGGTTTAATCGCGGAAGAACTTGCGGAATTGTTTCCGGAATTGGTCGAGAAGGACGAAAAAGGTAATCCTTCCAGTGTAAATTATAGTCGAGCAGTGACAGTACTGTTGGGAGGATTTAAAGAACTTTATAAGGAAGTTCAGGAATTGAAGAAAAGGATTTAAATGGCATCATTAGTAAATACAACTGTAACTTCGGCAGCAGGGTCTGCTGTAGCTCTGACCGCAAAAGGTGGTAATGATCTTGTTGATAATATATTACTGAACTTATTAAACCAATCTGGGGCTACCGTTCTTAATGTTAGAAATAATGGGGCTTTTTTTGGTACAGACGGAACCTTTACGGGAGACTTGACTGTAACTAAAAGTAGTGGCGCTACAAGGCTCCGAATTTTCTCTACAAATAATGACCCGTATATTTCATTTGGGGATAATGCCGCTAACTGGGAGGTGGGGATAGATAGGTCGTCGAGCTCTATATTTCAAATTTCTAATTCATCTGGGGTCCCGGGCACAAGTGTTAGGATGGCTATTAACTCTAACGGTAATGTTGGTATAGGGACAACCGATCCGGGACAAAGAAAACTTGAGGTCGTTGGAGCTGGAAATTTTAGTGGAATAGTTAGCACAAGTAGCAGTTTATTGGTTAATGCCACCGCCAATGGTGGGTTTGGGACAATAGAAAACCGACAAGATGCCAACACAAATGCGGATGGAATTGCAACTGTCAACACGGGAGGCAGTAGCCTTCGCCTCTGGGTAGACGGCGATCACAACAGAATAATAGGTGCTGGTTCCACAAATGTTTTTTCGTTCACCACTTCAGCTATTAGTTTGTTACATCCTGTTACCCTTACGGGAACCTTAACAATAACCAGTAACAACAATCTGGTTCTTGGTAACGGAGCCAACAACACAGGGTTTTTTAGATTTTATAACGATAACTCTACCGCTCATTATATTGACTGGAAATCTACGGGGGCTAGGGCATATCAATTTTTAGGATCATCTTCGAGTGCTGATTATGTAACTACATTTAAAAATGCAGGAAGTGGCGGTCATGACCTGAGCGTATGTGGCCAATTTAACGTCTTAAATGATGCAGCGAACACTACTAGGTTTTATGTTAGCGCAGATGGAGTAGTCCAATGGGGTTCTGGAGCTGCTCACGGAACATTAACATGGGATACAGATAAAGCTGTTATCGGCGGTATTGGTACAAATAATTTATCATTAGTCGCAGAAGGGACAGAGGTTGTTAACTCTACTAGCGGTACTTGGGACTTCAAAAAAGAAGCAAGATTTCCGAATAATACAGGATTATATTGGTCACATGCAGATGGTACTGCAACAGCAGGAATTAAGCTCGATACTTCGGACCACTTGGATTTTAGAACTGGCGGTTCTAATGGGCGAATGACTCTTGATGACGCTGGTAATCTTGGGATAAGTAGAACATCACCTTATGGGAAATTAGATATTGAGTCTACCGACTTAGGATCCTCTTCTGGTGACGTTTCGGTTGCGATCCGTTCCCAGTCTGACGTTGGTTCTAATACTATGTATTTACTCGAGGAGTATGTACGTAAAAGCGCAGGAACAGATTGGACAAGTGCAGGAGTTCGTTTGCAGGCTAAAACAGACAGCACTTACCAAGGTTATGTACAATTTAATGGAGATTCAAATAATTATGGACTAAGCTTTGGGGCTGGAGCAGGAGGGACTAGTTCGCCGGGGACTACGGCAGAGAGAATGCGGATTCAGAGTGACGGTAACGTCGGTATTGGTACTACAGATCCAGCTGCGTTACTTGAAGTCGGGGGGAATGCTGACGAATTTGGCCTTATAGGTAAAGCTAGAATTGGCAAAATGTTCTACACTGGTTTTGCCGCATTTGGGCATAGAGCTTTAGGTAATGTAGAAGGTAAATATGCCGTCCTACAAGACGCCGATGGAGGAAGTTACTTTAACGCAGCTTCTGGTCAAACTGTCTCTTTTAGAATAGCTAACGCTGACCAAATGGTATTAAGCTCAGGTCAATTAAAGTTCGTAGACAATAAAAAAATTATAATGGGAACTGGTAATGATCTGGAAATTTACCACGATGGTTCACATAGTTATATTCAGGGAACCACTACAGGTGATTTATATGTAACATCAGAAAACGATGATGTAGTTATCCGAGGCGCAGATGATGTATTTATTTATACCCAAGGCGGGGAAGACGCTATAATAGCTCGTGGTAATGCTGGGGTTGATATCTTTCACGACAATATAAAGAAATTCGAAACAACTGGTGCAGGGGTCACTATTACCGGCACAGCCACTGCTACAACATTTAGTGGAAGCGGCGCGAGCTTAACAAGTTTAAATGGTAGTAATATTAGTTCCGGCACAGTTGCCGCCGCTAGATTGGGTAGCGGCTCATCAATAACAACTAAATTTTTAAGAGGAGATAATACTTGGCAAACCGTTAGCGGAGGAAGCGGCACAGTTACTTCAGTAGCAACTTCCGGTGCTATAACCGGCGGCACTATAACCACTAGCGGAACAATATCGCACAGCACTGCAAACGGATATAAACATATACCGGCAGACGGCGCCGACCTTAAATTCTTAGCGTATGCAAGCGCAGGGACAGCCGAATGGGCAGGAGGCCTTTTAAATTATAGTGACTACGCATTATTTGCTCAACGTTATAATGACGGAAGTTCAGGAGGGGCTCTTTCTGGGGGGCAATGGAACACTAGAATTTTAAATACTACCGTTGTAAACAATTATACCACCGCTAGTGCTTGGGCTTCCTTAGGCAGCAATCAGATCACCCTGCAAGCGGGAACTTATTACGCTAGAGTTTGGGCTGTAGCTTATGATATAGATGAACAACAAATAAATTTAGCTAATGTAAATAATAGCAACCAATTAATGCTGTCAGCACCTATGAGTGCTAGGGGTAATTCAACTCTTAATTCAGCAGTAACTATGTCCGAAGGTACTTTCGCTATTACCACGAACGGCCACAAGCTAGTAGCTTACCACTGGGCAAACTTAGCCGAGACAAACACTTATGGAGGAGGAAGGCCTTTAGAAGGTGGTAGTACTAGTCCTATTGCAGGAATAGATTACGATTACGACACTTATGTTAGCGTACAAATTTGGAGAGTAGCTTGATAAACATATATAAATAATTATGGGAAAAATGCATTTACCACTTGTCCTAAGAAGATTGGGATATTATGTCGGACCTAAAACATGGTGGGGTCCTTGTTCAACTAGTGACGATACATACGAAGACTTAGCTGCAAATTGGCCTACGGGAAACGCGCCTTTAAAATCAAAGGAAGAGTTTGAGTCTACGTGGGATATTATAGAGGCAGAAATAGAAGCTGCGCAGTATAAAAATCAACGAGTTGAAGCGGTGTCAGGGTATGCCCCAGTTTCGGATCAATTAGATATGCTTTATTGGGATATACAGTCAGGAGTTTTCGGCGAAAGCGCCAAGAGCTCTCAATGGTTTCAGAGTTGCAGTGGCGTAAAAGCCACTTACCCTAAATCAAGTTAATATCCTCATTTTTTCATGACCTACAACAATCTGCGGATCAATAAAAATTTTGAATCCAGCTTTTTGAGCTAGATGGCAAAACGCAACGTCTTCAGAACAATAATCTTCTAAATCGCCTATTTGTTTTTTAAGTTGGCAGAACCATGGGTATTCAACTTTTTCAAATACGCCTTTTTTAATTAACATAAAACCCATGCCGTTATAATCAACTTCCATCAAACCTTTATGATTAGCAACATCCTGTTGCTGCAAGAAGTAAAATGAGCCGTTCTTTTTATAAAACTCTTGATCCCAATCTTTAACGCAAGCGAAGTTCTGCCCGTTCTCAGTTTTGTAAATTCCAGAAACTATATCTTGATCGTAAGACATTAACTTCTGAATTTGTTCAAAAGAAAAAACTATATCTGAATCGATCCACATTATATATTCGTAATCGATTTTACCATCAAAAGGTTTTTGGTGGATACCGCGCCTTACGTCAGCGCCGAGACACAAACACCTCGCGTAACTAACCATTGAAGAATATTTATTAGAGAGCAGCGGGTTGATTCCATTCTTAATGCATTTAAGCAAAGTATCAGTCCAGCAATTTAAAAATTTCCCCGAAAACTCTCTTCCCGGAATCGCAAAAATAACATTCTTCATGTGCAAATATTTTAAGGGTAATTTGGAATTATGTCAAACAATAGTGTAATTTAAATAGAGTAGTTGCAACTTGAGCTACCTTTAATCAAAGTCGGCGCAACATATTTACTACTTGGCTCATAGCGAGCGAGTAGAGCCTCACCCAGCTGATGGCGACGGTAGCAAAAAAACAAAAGGGTGAGCCACTTTTATTATGCTGACAGTCAGCGACATTAGTTTTCTAAGCAAGAAAACAAAGTTAACTAAGGAGAGAACCCATCTTCTTTTCGAGGAGAAGGAAGATGGGGATTTGGTTCTTGAGCAGTTAGGAAGCAAAAGACTCACAAGAAAAGAATTACTCGAATTATCCTTCCCTCTATTCATCAAGCTATTGATAAATAAGGAAGCTAAAACCATAAATCAAAAATATAAGAATTATATCGCAGACTTTTTTGGGGTTTTTTATCCAAGGATAATGATGGCGGAAAGAATCAAAACTAAGATTCCAAGGAAACATAATGAAGAAAACGCTCAATATTTTTTCACTTTAGCTTCTTTTTTCGCCGAGGATATGGCTGCTCAAATGTCAGCTATGCAAATTCAAAAAGTTTTAAAATACACTATGGACTCCTTCGTTGAGTTCAAAGGGAAAGACTATGTAGCTGCAATTTCAGACAGTTACGAGTACGTCGAAAAGATCAAAAAAAAGTGGATGAACTGATTTTATAGTGTAATAAGATTTGATATGAAAGCACTTTCAGGCAAAAAGACCTTCTTCACCGCAGGTGCGGCGGTCTTGACGGCTCTCGGCGCGTATTTCGCTGGAGAGGTAGATCTCACAACAACTATTCAAAGCTGTTTTGCAGCATTAATGGTGGTATTTCTTCGAAAAGGAGTTACTTCTGAGGCTCAAAAAGCCGCAGCTCCCGCAGAAGATAAACCCGCCGAATAATGTCTTGGCTCAAAAATATCTTAAATATTCTTGCTTCTTTGTTTAGCGTATTAGACAAAAAAACTTTGTCTTATGATGAACAAGTTGATAAGATAAAAAGAGATAAAAAAGAGCAGGTAAAGAATGACTGGAAAGATACTCAAAACGAAATTGATCGCGCTTTTCGCGCTGCTAAGTCTCGTCAGCGGATGCAAGACGACAAAGACTGACGTAATATCAATCCCTCAAGTTCCTCAAGATGTCGTCCAAAGGATGATGACTCACCCTCAGATTGATAAAGCTTGGGAACATGTACCAGAATTTACCAGAGACGCTTTGAAAACAATTTCAGATCAAGCT
>TARA_R100000700_G_scaffold41264_1_pt1 | contig 12995 bp, 6 predicted proteins | sample TARA_R100000700 | Tara Oceans TARA_R100000700 (sample SAMEA2622810) | marine metagenome | biome: marine biome (ENVO:00000447); feature: marine epipelagic mixed layer (ENVO:xxxxxxxxx); material: "saline water (ENVO:00002010), including plankton (ENVO:xxxxxxxx)" | depth 120 m | reverse complement strand
ATTATGGTATTTGGTCATAAGACTGGCGGTGATTGTCAGATTGTGAGTCAAGAGAACTTCGCTGATTATCGCCGCCTCAACCCTTATGGTAAGTTATCCGGTCGTGGTTCTGGCGTGCATGTTGTATCACCTAAAGCTAAATAATTATATGAACCCATCAGAATTCGAAAGAACAAAACCAAGAGAAACTTACGCAGCATTAGATAGTATGATTAGTAAGTATCGACGTATTGTAAATGAGCACACCTATAACGGTCAATCGTTAATTATGGAAGGTACAGATAGTGCTCAATTACATTTAGCTCAACAAGTTGTCGCAGAGTTAGAAAATGTTAAAGCGTTGTTTGTTTCTGGTAGATGAGAAATATATATGTTTATATGACCCTAGGTTTAATTAGCTGGGGAGTTATATTTGTTTTTGTATATGCTTTTATATGGCTTCTTAGACAATATCTCTAGTCGATAATTATATTTTCTAATTCATCATAATAAGGAGTAATTTTTTTCAATTCTAAAGTTACTCTTTCTTTTATTTTCTCTTTTAACTTATTATCTTCAATACCTGTGTTTTTTATCTCGACTCGATACTTATTACTAATCTTTTCAGGATAATTAAACTTAGTTAATTTATCAATTGTCTCTACATATGTGCGTTGGCCAATTGGGTAAGACCATATAACATTTTTCTCAGGGTAGTGATATTTTAAATGCGCTTGTATGTCATAGTATGACATAGTTTTATTATATAATTTAAACCCTTTTATCTTCGCGTTATTGATAAAGTATTTTGTTGGTTGTAACAGTCTATTAGCTAATGTGAGATAGAATGGAGTACTTACAGCTCCTAAGTAAGAACCAGTACCTAAAATATTATCATGCACATATTTTCCTGCTCGGAATATTTGACGACCAGCTTTACGACCATTGACAAATAATTCCATATACCCATGACGTACAGATACATTAACAAAGAAATGATTATAACCTGGTGTTAAATCTTTTACGTCAAATGACAATGTAGTCTTATCTCTTGGTATAACACCACTAGAAGAAAACTTAGGTTTCGTCTTAAGGAATATTTTAAATCTATTTTTTTCTGCGCCTGTCTTTTTCAAATAAGAATAAGACGTAACTGATTTTGTTAATTTTAAATCTAATAAATCTTCTCCATGGAACTTCTTCGAAGATATAATTTTTAAATTGTTGTTTAATTTTGTTAATCTAAAACCGTCGTTAAATTCTTGTATTAATAGAATGTATTTTTTATACACCCCTTCTTCAAAGTCACAAATAATATCTATATATGATGTATGTATTTTAATAGCATTATCTAAATTACAAAACTGTCTAGTGCGAATTAATTTACGATCAGTATCTAGTATTGATATAATATTGTTATCATGTAGCACTATTAATTGTTCTATATCATCTACAAGCACACCGTTAATAACCGAATCTTTATCTAAGCCCGAAATTACTTTTTCATTTTGATCACTACGTAAGCCTTTCTGTAAGTAGTTTTTAATAATAGATTTATTGTTAGGAAAATCTTGTTTAATTATATATGGGGTGTTGTTTTTATCTAATGCTATTTCATTACCGAACCCATTATAATCATCAACCTCATATACTGTTATCTCATTATTAACGTCTAATATTTTACCTTTTATACCTTTTGTCTCTGATGATAAGACGGTAGTAAAGTTAGTATTTTTTGGTCTTACAACATTATTTTTAAAGTTATAAGTAAATCGTCTTTTCTGATGCGCAGGATTGAATAAAACATGAACAGCTTCTTCACCAACCTCCAAGTCTTCTATTATTGCGTTAGAATCTTTTAAATCTTCAATCTTACTTATTAAGTTATTATTTGAATTATAAACGTATATAATATTGTTTGCACCTAACACATAAAACTCAGAGAAGTTATCTTTACGTGCAATGCCTTTGATCGTAACTGGTTCGTTACCTTCTAACACTAACACTTCATCATAAACTTCAAAATCATTATTTAAAAATAACAATCTATTTAAGTGACCAGTGAGTGGGTTTGCTGTTGGTAAAATTATATTTGGTGTTACTAAATCAGTATTAAATATACCAAACCCTTCTTCGAAATAATTACCAAATATTTGATACCCTAAAGGCTGAGTATAATCATTATTGTGAAGCCAAAAACCAACACTAAAGTCTCCTGTTACATCGGTTTTTAATCTACCGAAATTCTCTCCATTTAAAATTAACTCATCATCATTGTTAACTTTATTAACAGTAATAGGTACGCCTTTGAAATTTATATATTCAATATCTTTACCTATATTATATTTTGAATACGCAATAAATAAATTTTCATAGTCTTGATGACCTACATGATAATAAATATAATCATTATTAGGTTCGAATGTTAAGCTTGACGACACATCAAATGTTTCTGTAGTTTGAGCACCTGCACCTGTTACTACTTTATAATATGATGTACCGGTCAACGCAGTTACAAAATTTGAAACAAGAGGATTATAATATCTGTCTACCCATTTAGTAGTACCATCACTACTACCCGACAACCAACTACACAAATAAACTGGATCGGTATTATCAGAGTATGAATTATTTTTTACTTTCTCTCTACGTTTGAAAACCTTATCTGACATTAACGGGTTATCTCCTGGTACAGCACCAAGGTTTTCAATCTTAGAATCTGCAATGTTTAATTTCGTATACGGTGCTATTGAATTAGGAGTCGTAAAATAGGTAAGCTTATTTGGTTTAAATTCTAAATCGTATGTACCTATATTATATGATAAGTTAATTTTATCATAGCCTCCTTGCTGGTGAGTACCTGCATTTATTTTTTCGTATATTCTATTTAAGTAACCTGGTTCAGCATTAAAGTGATTATTCTCTGCATAGTACTCATGTAATGTTGCTTGGTTCTTTAACGGAAAAATATCTAAATGAGCTTTTAATTTATTCTCCTCATTACGGTGTAAAAAGTTATAGTTGTTACTAAACAAAAAGTAATTGTTACTTATATGTTCCGTTACTGTTGTTGTATTGAGATCTACAGTATCTAAGTTATAAGCTGAAACATATTTTGTGTAATTGTTGGGTATATTTTTTTGATCTTTTGTTAGTTCGTGTCTAGTAACTTCAAAAAAGGTTGTTGACAGTGCAGACAAATATGTAGTATAATTTGACGACCCTGATAAACTTAATTGTAAGTCATTACCATGTACTCCAATGCGAGAGTTGTCATCAGGGCTTAGTAGAGAAATTCTACCATCGTTGAGCGTATACTTAAACCAAGTTGGGCCTGCTGATGTCCATACTGCTTGACAATCTGTAATAGGTACTTGCCCAGCACCTGCACCTACACCACCACTCGACAAATAATAAGTAATAAACTTTGCCCCAGTAGGTTTAAGTACTTCATATTCTGTACTTACAGATATTCTATCTTCCATACCTGGTACAAGTTCAGATTTATGATCTGCAGATACACTACTTACATTAAACGTATAAACATATCTTGATGATAAAGAGCAAAGTTCAGAAACAAATGAACTAGTTAAACTACCTGCTGATACACTTGTATTTAGTATAGTTGTTTTCAAATACTTACCGTCTTGTTTTATTGTACTTGAAAACGAACTAACCGCTTGAGTTGTATACGGAGTAGATAACTCAATAATTGAGGATAATGGATATAAATTAGTTAACGTATACTGGGTGTTAAAGTTAGTTTTTTTATCTTTTGGTACTTCGTCAAAGTAATATTGATTAACAGATAATCCGAAAGCAAAGTTTTCACGATACCGTTTGTATTTTATTTTGGAATCGTGTACATGACTATAATCTACCGGTAAGATAGACGAATTATCTATTTCTATTACCCTCATACGCCATTCATTTTTATACCAGCAAATGATGTTCCTTTATCAAATATTGTGTCACCTGGCGCAAATATTTGTAGTCTATCTCCTGGATTAATAAGCTGTATAGTATTCAAACTAAAAACTGAAAAGTCATAATACTGTGTCCCACCTTCTCTAGTTAAATCATAGTTTGTCGGAAAGCATTCGTGAACTATGTTACTGTTTATTGCAATTTGTATTGGTTGTTTATGTTTATTCATGAAAGGTTCATTCTTTCCATAACTAACTTTAAAATCCCCCATTAACAAATATAAACTTTTTACAAACGATCCATCACCCGTACTCGGGAATGTCATATCAAAATTTTCTCCTGCATTACTAAACGTAACATCTTTATTAGTATCAGTAGGATTAACTAAAATATGTGAAAATGGTATTAAACCGGTATTCCTATCTATACGAGGACTGCCTCCTCCGCTAAACGCGACTTTAAAGTTAGCAGCTGAGACTTTTTTTGTAACTGTCTTTAATGCTTCATTACCAGTATTGTTTAATGTATCGTATATACCGGCAATACCAGTTTGTAAGCCTAAAAGAGCACTTTCATTAGATGCGATTTTACCCGAAACAGTTGCAAGTTCAGTAACCGCAGAATTATTTACTTTAGTAAGTTCAATTGCCCCGCTTATATGTTCGTAATTAGTTTTGTAGCCTGCATTAGTACCAGGTGATAATAAACTAAAACCACTGATGGTTTGGTATTGCGCTGCGCCTGTAATATTATCTCCTAAGAACGCTGACGATATAACGTTGTAGAAGCTTATGTTATCAGTACCGATGACAAAATCTTTGAACTCAACAAGCTTGGTACCGTTATTAGTCTCAACAAGCAACTTATCAGTCCTTAATATTTCTGTCCCTATATCTATGTCAGATATGTTTATAATTTCGTCTTCTATTGCCATATAATTATTTAATTTGTTAGTAATTTACAAACGCAGTTATTGTGCTAGTAGTTGTAGTTACTGTATCACAACTATTAACATCATACAAATCAACAAGAAAATACCCACCGGATATAGCGCCTGTCACTGCAGTACCTACCCCAACGTTTACATTTGTAAAATAATAGTAATTTGAATCTTGCAAATTAGTACGTGTTCCAACAATATCTACGAGAGGTATTGTTATTGTCTTTGTAGATAAATCTACATCATTTAAAATATCATTACAGTTCCATGAAAGGAAACCACTTAAATGTAAAAACGAAGAGTTAGCTGTCAGCGGTATATAAAATATACTCGGATTAGACGGTAATGGTGTCGCGCCTTCATTATTTGGATCTGCAGCTCGTGTTCTATATTTTAATTTAATTGAACCATTCTGTTTTAATAGACCTGTATTTGGATTTACTATATTACCTATGGAGACTCCAATACTTGCTCCTGTGTTACCATATGCCGCGTATGTTTGTACGTATGGTTTATCATTAGTAAACCCAACTGTAAATTCATTTGTATTACTATTTTGATTTTGTAAATTAGGAGTATAGCCTTGATCCGCTGGCGTATCTAAATCAATTAGATTCAAACCAAGTACTTCTGGATTCTTATTAATAAAGGTTAAGAGTAATTTTTCATTCTCTTCATCGGTATTAAAATAATCTGTCTTTAATAAATTTACATTTTCATATTCAGTAATAGATGGTTTATGCATTGTAAATGTAACACTAACTACATCCACTTCTCCATCGTCTCTATAAATCGTAAAATAAACATTACGTTTTATTTTATCTGTAAAGTCTGTTTGTAATACTGTATAGAACGTTTCTGAGGAAAGAGATTCAATTAAAGTACCAGGATTATTATCAGTACCTGATAATGTTTGAGATCTATTTAAAGTTAATTCATCTGCATGATCATCAAAGTCAACAATTATCTTATTAATTCTTTTTGTTGACGCAACAGCGTCATATGCAGACAATTGTTGTAAGTTAAATTGTACTTTTGTAGTACCAGTGAGAGACTGAGACCTAGTAATAGTACGTCCGTTAGAAAACGGTATAGCTGAAACGTTGTATGTAGTAGTCTTCATCTATTATTCTCCCCCTCCTGATGTCTCTATTTTTTTAACATCAAATGGCATACCTGTTTCACGATTGATAATGAACGCTGTTACATCTACACCATTTACTACTACCTTCTCACTTTCATTTACAGCTTCGTATCCTTGGTAGTCTCTAGGCAAATTGATTAATTTATTTCCTGGGTTAGGCTTTGTATCGTCTAAATCTCCTTCTACTGGACAATTTAACGTAAAGTCCCATGCAGTATCGTCATCAGCGCCCCAAACAACAACATCTACAAATGGGTCATTTCTATCATCTTTAATAAAATATGCATTCCCGTTTATCCCGACGTTGTCTACTGCTTTTTCATATTGATCCGGTGTATACTTTTGAGCCATTAAAAATGTCTTTAATGTACTTTTATAACCCGAATGATCAGCCGCACCAACCCACCCAGTATCGATAACTGGCTTGTCCTTCCAATAAACTACGAATCGATCAAAGATTGAATTTGCATTAAACCGTAAAATAACTTTACCGAGAACTGTACCTAATGATATTCTTTGATATCCAAGCTCGACTTTTCTTTTTCCGGACTCGTCTTCGATTTCCTGAGTAAATGTACATGGCCAACCTAATCCACCTTCGGCAAATACCTCACCGCCACATTGTATAGATGGCGGTTCCCATATTACAGGTTCAGCTGGTTCAATAATCTCTGGTTGGTCAAATACTTTACTTGTTGTTTTTATATTAGGAGTAAATACTGTCTCTGGTATATCTCCACGAGATACTTTATCTATTACACCAACAATTTCTTCTGGGGGTATTCCTGTATATTTAACTTCTATCTCTTCTAAAATATCTTCTTCTTGAGGTACATCACATAATGTAGATTTATCAGCTAACGTGCGTTTAACCCGTTGCGCTGTTGCTTTACGAGCTGGGACAACTAATTCTACATCAACAGCGTCGTCATCCACTTTTACGTTGACAAGCTTTTCTCGAAGGTTCTTAGATGACTCTTCAAGATAGTCTGTTGGCTCGTCATAATTACTTGTAGTAACTGGTGGTTTGATTGCGCATGGTTTATTTACTTTTACACCTTTAGCTTCAAAAGATTTTAACTCGAAAAAGCTACAATAGGTGGATGATGTAAATGTCAACCCGACATTCATAACTGGTAAAGTATCGTCTTCAATATCAAACCCTTCCCATGGATCATATTTTTTATTCCCATGAACTGGTCTGTTTAATCTAAATTCTGCGATAGTGTTATAATCAGTATCTCCTGTTAGTTTATTATAAATAGTAACTTTCGATCCTCGATTAGATAAATCTACTCTATAATCTACCCATGGGTTTTTAGTATCATTAGTTACATCTGCAAATGTATCTAACATTCTATGCATTGGGACTGCGGAAGCAGCTGCAACATCAGTCATAGGTATACAAGTTAAAACTTGTGTGTTATGAAACTTACTGCCTCTTATACCGACTGAGCATGGAGTTTGAGTATGTGAACCAACAGATGTACCACCATGTTGGTACCAACCTGACATATCGTCACTCTTTAAGCAAAATTTACCAGTAATATCAAAACCTACACCTAAGAAACTATCTGCTGGGTAACCGTAATCTAATGGGTCATACTCTAGACCAGCAGCTTGATACAGATGGGAAGTCCCAACACCAACTTGTAAACTAGTCATACCTATACCGACATTAACAGGCTTTTGAGGGTTCTTAATAAAGATACCATCTACAGGGTGATATGTACCTGCTACTTCAACACCTTGTGTTTCTGCTTGCGCGTAACCTAAACTATCTCCAATACCATTAGGTACACCTTGGCCTTTGCAATCATTTTTATAAAAATAAACACAAAAACCAGCTCCGCCAGATACATCAGCGCTTGAGGCAGGTGTATATTGAGAGTACCATCTTGTAGCATCTAAACTTGCGTTCTGATTTGACCCATAAGCTGTCATAGTTGGAACATTAAATGCACGTGCTCGAAAATCGACACGTATATTTTGTTCAGGGTCAAAACCTACATAATTAGATTTGTAACCAATATATCCGCCTGTATGCATTACCGGGAAAATAGCATTCCCAGTAAGGGAGTCAATTGTGGTATTAGTTTGTTGTAAAGATACATTAAACGTTAATGTATCATGTAATTTAGTTCTCGAAATATGAATAGGTGTTAACAAAGGATCAGGCGATCTTTCAAACTCTCCAAAGAACGAATCCTTTCCGTTCCTTATCATATTACCACCAATAACTAAATTACTGTTTAACGAACCATCAACAAATGTATAAGGACTGTCATTAAATTTTTCATTTGGTATTAACGTTTTTGTATCTATTAAATACAACTCAGTATCTACATTCTGAAAAAGAAAATTCGTTATTGCTAAACCTTCTGATTCAGTTTCATACTTACCTAAAAAAGTTACTGAATACCTATCTGTATCTTTATTGTAATTTATTGTCGGTTTAGTTATTGTATTAAAATTTGTACCTTCAGGACATGTAGGTGTTACTGCAAATAAATCTGAATAGTCATCAGTAGAAAACGTTGATAAGTTTGGAGGGTATGCAATAGACTTATAATTTGTATCTTTATCAATTTTATAAACTAAAGGTACAGCGCCATATAATATTTCATCAGCGCCATCGCATTTATCAGCTGTAACAGAACTAACAACACAGACAAACATTTCCTTTGTCTCGTCGTTATAAAAAACATCTGATTGTTTTGCAGTGAACATATTAATTATTTACTCAATAAATTTGATAAAGACACAAATTATTAACCTATTCATAACCTCCATCATAGCACACGTATAATTGATTTGGGTGACCTGTTATAGAGTCAGTTGTAGAGCTAACAGCACAAGATACTATAGCTTTCGAACTAGCTCCATTCTTAAATTTACCACCTTCAAATTTATATAGCTCTGTAACGGTTTCAGCTGATGTTTGTACAACTATTGTGCTTTCAATAATATCAAAATAAATGATATTACTTGTGGAAAGTATATTAGATTTAGTACTACCTGTGTTGTGTTTATTAAACACACTTACAAAAGCTGTAGATAAAGGCTCTATTATCTGACTTTCTACATTTCTCACATACACTTCTCCAGCTGAGACGTGTTGTTGTTCAAATAAATGTGTATCACTATCAGCAAAATTGTTTAAAGAGGATGATTCATATGTTGTACCAGTACTATAAATTGTAGATGTATCTATTGTAAAATAAGGTACTGTTGTATCAACAAAGTAATTTGCTACTAAATCAGTTGAATTACCTGGATGGTTTACAAACTCCCCACAATCAACAACTTCATCAGCTGATACAGAACCACATGACAAACCTTGTGTTGTTATATCTGAGCAGCTTGCAGTCGAAAGAGGAGCAAAAAATGCACATTTTTCACCATCTGTAATTAAACCTGGGGTTGTTGCTGTACCATTAGCTGATGTAGAATGGCTCGTTAAAAATGTATCATACACACCTGTAATTGAATCGTATAAAGTACCAGAGCTTTCATAATATGCGCTAGATACTGCTTCTAGCAATGTACTAAAATATAAACCATCATAGTATTCAGCAGCTGTAACACATTCAGTTGATGAAGAAGCAGCTGGTGAGCTTATATATGACGTACCTGCTTTTCTTTTTGGATAAACAGGTTTGATATGGAAAAATTCATTACCGTATATATCACTCTTTATAGTTATACCGGTTTTGTTATTAATAAGTAAATCATTTAGTCTGTCTTGTTCTGGGTATGTGTTTAGTACACTTATCGGATATGTATCAGTATTACGCCAATTTATTTGATCTGGAGCATCTTCCCAAAAACTTATATTATCCTCTCTTCTGTTTATACCTGTAAATGTATAATCAAGACTGTTCTCCTTACTCTGATATCCATAGTTACGAGGTACTCTATTATTATAAATATCGATTGAACTATTATCAGTAGGATTTTTTAATGTATCAGTTTTAGATTTAAAAACAAAAGGTACAGTAGGTTTGAACTTAATATTACGAATTATATCACCAGTTTTTCTACTTTTTATATAACCTATACTTTTAACTCCAGGTTGGTATTTGTTTGGATTAGGTATTAAGTAACCATTATCCGTTATAGCAGATAAAACGACGTTAAATGTTATATTATAAGAATTAAAATTTGTTACACCTGTATTACTAAAAGATAGCTGTTTAGGATAGATTTCTTTATGTTTTATATCAACAAGATTACTAAACAAGCTAGGTGCATGTCTTTGAGATAAATTATTTGTTGTATTTACGTTATCAAATAATTTTTTAATTTCTGCTTTTTCTTTGGTACCAGAAACATAATATAAATCATTAGCAAGATATTTCTCAACAATACCTTTCTCGTATGTGAATATTAAATTTTCTAATCTCTTATTTTCTTGTCTAAAATATCTTGACGGCAATCTATCAAAATTATCAAACGGGTCATTTATTCCTAACATACTATTAGGGGTTGACACATTATTAAGCCGTACTTTTAATTTTTTATTTCCCTTATTGATAGTGAATAATTGAATTATATTCGGAGCTTCATTTAGTACTTTTCTTTTTAGATCTAAAATTAAATTCTTATCAACTGCATGTGTTTTATATACTGCAGTATCTGATACATATGTATTTAAATTAATACTGACTTTGTTTGATATAAGTGGAACATTTATATCTTGTACTTTAGTGTCTGTTCGCTCGGTAACAAATTCTTTATTAAATAGTAACCGAGTTAATAAATTATGTAAATAGTTCTTTATACCTGTTCTAGAATTTTTAAGCTTGTTTTTCTCAGGTAAAAATTTTGCCTCTTCTCTTATAGATCTTATATTTTCTAATTGAGATTTAATTATTTCAACATAGTAATGAACACTAAGTTCTAATTCATATATATCGTCCGTATCTATTTTAGATAAAAATTCTCTAGCACTAGGTTCTATAGTACTGAGGTTAATATTTTTTAAAAATTGTATATATGTATTTCTATTATAATCAGTATTAAGTTCTGCTAATCGTTCTTTTTCCTCTTTCCATTCAATAAGGTAATTATTGTAAAGAGCTGGTAACTCTGTCGCAGTAGATATGTCATTATAATATCGCCTCCACTCTGCATACTTATATGGTGTAGTAGTGTTTAAATCTACATTCATAGTTTAAGACCTTTCCGAATTTGATAATCTAAGTTTTTGTAAACGACACCACCTGTATTTTGCCAACTACCACTCAAAGAAGAGATGTTGCGAGATACGGTATTGTAACTGTTATTATAATCTATAATATTATTTTGTATATTTTCAGCTGACAAAGTTGTGTCGTAATTTTTATATTCGTAAAATTCATATATGTCATTTAATCCTGCTGAACCAGAAACTGATGTATCTAATGGCCAACCCCAGTTACTATATATATTGTAAGCTGAAAGTGGATATTGATTTGAAATTACTTCTTGTATAACAATGTTATCTATACTACCGTTGAAGTCTTGACTTACCTCAAATGTGAGTGTTTTATAAATCCCGGCGTTTGTTATAGTTACAGAATGAGTACCATTGTCTGTTACGCTATTAGTTTGAGGTAATGCAACACCATTACTTTGTTGCCCTATTATTACATTCAACGTACCTGCTGTACAGTTTGCCACGGTCACAGTAACCTTATAGCTAGAATCCGGTTTAGCATTTATAGTTTGAAATAAATTATTTGTTGATTGTTCACCAGTATACGGGTTATGTCCTGCAACATTTCCAGTGAGTACCCAACCACTTAACGGGGTATTACCCGTTCCATTTATTTGATCTGATACAGTAGCTGACCAGCCAGTTGTAGTCGAGAAGTCTAAATTTGTAGTAGTTAAATCCCAAAGTTCGTTTGCTGGTTGGAAATATAAGCTAGCAATTTTTTGAGGTTTAATAGTTATATACTCGTCATTAAATTTTTGTTTTGCAACGAATTTCGTGTCTGCTGTTACTGTATATGTTAAAGTATCTATGGGGCTGCTAAAGTCTATATTGCGACTGTCAGCTGATGATGTGTAAAAATTTGTATCATAACTCTCATCAAATCTTGTATAATCTCCTATGAGTTTAGATACTTTAATACTAAACAAATCATACAATCGTTTTAAACCTGGTGGTGGGTTAGGAGTAATAAAGTCAATATCTTCATTTAAGAAATCATAAAATGATTGTATGTTGTTTACATTACAATAGTCAATATCATTATTGTTTGAAACAAAATTAGCTGTACGTTCAAATATAGTTTTACCGAATGTTGTTGGGCTAGAACTCGCTTCACCAACAAAGGAAGTAAATACCCCATCAAACAGTTTATCATAATCATGCATGAAGGATTGAAATCTATAACTTTTAATTACATCTGCATAATCGATACCTTCATTTACTTTATAAATTTCTGAATCATTTGTACTTGGTGCGATAGTAAATGTAAATGAACTAGAGATAATAGAAAGATCTTCTCCTCCATCAGGAGTCCCATCTCCAGGATAACCACCAGTCATGTTAAGTATAGTAGTACTACCTTCTGGTCCACTTTCATCCCAATCAATCCTAGGAGTACCATAACCTGAAACACCACCAGATTCAGATGTAAATGTCGGAACAGATGATAAACTTGGAACACGAGCAGAAACAACTAAAGTATATGTACCTGAATTTTCTGGGTCAATATTTAAGTATAAGAAACTACTTAGCGATGTACTATTTGCTGTTGAATCATACGGAAATTTGTTTGTACTCAAACTGCTAATATTACTTGTTGTAGACGAACCATCTGGTCCTTCCCATCTTGCAGACCAACTAAAATCATCTTCTGTCGCGAAATCACTTGAATCAGTTAATGATGTTATCTTTTTAAATGTAGGGTAATTCTTTAAAATATTAAGTTTATTATCTGCAAGAGCAACAAAGATTTGAAATTTATTTTTTTGTCTTTTGTTATTGCTTGCAGACATTTCTTTCATACC
>TARA_R100000700_G_scaffold24329_1_pt1 | contig 13066 bp, 11 predicted proteins | sample TARA_R100000700 | Tara Oceans TARA_R100000700 (sample SAMEA2622810) | marine metagenome | biome: marine biome (ENVO:00000447); feature: marine epipelagic mixed layer (ENVO:xxxxxxxxx); material: "saline water (ENVO:00002010), including plankton (ENVO:xxxxxxxx)" | depth 120 m | reverse complement strand
GACGTATAGCAGAACGTTCTAAGAAGGAGATTATTTCCAATGGCTAGAGGAAAAAGAGTAGCTATTGTTGGAAGTAGAACTGGAATAAAGCAACAACAAGTTGTTGACTTTGTAAACAGTTTGCCTGAAGGAACTATTGTTGTAAGTGGAGGTGCAAGAGGAGTTGACAAATGGGCTGAAGAGGCTGCTAGAGTTAGAGGATTAGAAGTAGATATTTATCCTGCAGATTGGAATAGACTAGGTAAAAAAGCAGGTATGATAAGAAATAGAGATATTGTTAAAAATGCTGATGAAGTGGTAGCTTTTTGGGATGGTAAAAGTCGTGGAACAAAAAATACTATGGAGCTTGCTGAACAAGCAGGGAAATTAATTACCCCTAATCAAAAAGGAGTTACCTCAATGGCTAAAAAAACTGACCTTCCTCCAAGATATTTATCTGGTCTGCCTGAGGGAAGAGAATTAGCAGAAACTCAAAGAGAAGCAATGGGACTTCCCCCACTAGTTAAAAACACTCAACTCTACACTGCAAAAGATTTACCTCTTTTAAAAAAACTTTTATCTAATGCTCATATTAAAGTTTTAGACTCTTATGAAAAGCAACGCCAAATGGCAGGTAAACCTACTGGAAGGAGTTTAGAGGAGAATTTGAATAATTTAAAGTTAGATGAGTTATATGATAGACAACAAAGAGTTTATAGCGATATAATGACTCGTTTAGATAAAATTATAAAAGGTTCTTCAAAACTTGGGGATGGAAGCATAGAGTTTAGAGGAGAATCTTTAAAAGATATTTTAAATTTTGAGAAAGAACAGTTTATAAAAGATTTTAAAGACGTACCTAATCCATATGATGATAAAGGTACTGATTCTATTATGCCTTCAAAATCTAAACTGCCCTCTCAAGGGTTGGGAGATTTGCCTAAACAAGTAGGTAAAAAAACTCAAACTTATACTATGAAAGATTTACCTCGTTTATATAGTATTTTAGAAAATGCTCAAAGTAAAATTGCAGACGCTTTTTATTTCCAAGACGAAATGGGATTTGAAGCAGCTTCAAAACAAACTAAAGTTTATAAAGATATAGATAAACGAATAACTGCAATTATAGAGAATCTTGAAGGTAGCAATATAGACCCTATAGGTGAAGTACAAGCTGCTGCTGGTATACGTCCGTCTCCAGCAACTAATATTCCTTATGAAGGAGAACCTTTAGAAGATATTTTAAAACGAGATCTTGAGAGAGTCCGTCCTGTTAGCCCTTCAAAAGTAGGTCCTAAAAAACCTAAAGGGTTGGGAGATTTACCTAAACCTGTATCTCCTAATATACAAAGAGCTAGAGAAAGAGCTAAACAAGCTAGGATAAATAAAGCTTTAACTCCTCCTGAATCATTAGGTCATCCTCCTCCTCAAAATCCTAGATCAGCTGGATTTGGAAGACCAGGAGGAGTAGGAGAAATGGTAAGTGTTGAACCTGGTGGATATCCTCAAAGACCTAGAAAAGGACCTAAACCTTTTGATATTGGAATTTTTGAAGCTGATCAAATTCCTTATGAACCTAAACCTATGGAATTAGGTCCTGTTGGAAAATCAGCAGGAAGACCTCTTTTACAAATTCAAGGAACGCTTAAGATTCTTGATGATTTAAATTTAGATGATATTAAAGGAATGAAAGAAGGAGAGTTAGTTAACCTTTTAGAAGAATTAAGAACTATTAGTGATGATGGTAAACAAATAGCAAATAGGATAAATCGTCAAGTAGATTTATCTCCTGCTGCAAAATCTAAAATTAAAAAAATATTAAAACTTGCTAATGAAAAAGCTGACGAAATAAAAGTAGAAAATCTTATGCCTTCTCCTGACGCAAGTCCAAGAATTATTAGTGAAGCAGAAGTTAAAAAAGCAACTCGAGCAGCTGTAAAGCTTGATCCTGCTGGTCGTACCCCAGGAGGAGTAGGAACTAAACTAGGAGCTGCGGGTGAAGCCGTAGAAGATATGATGAAAATTCCAATAGATGAAGCGGGTAAACTATTATCCCAAGAAAGAATGTTACCACTTAGATCTTCTCCTACAGCAGGAGTAGATGTCCCTGTAAATCCAGCTACATTAAATGAATTAGAAGCTAAAATTGATTTTACAGATACAACAAAATGGAGATTAACAGGTCCTCCTGGTTCGCCAGGTGCTACTTATATGTGGATAGGGGAAGGAGATCCTCCTAAAATTACAGGAATGGAGGTTCCTGTAGGAAAAGTTTCTGAAATACAAGAAACAAAACAAAGATTCTTTAAAGGTAAAGGTGGAAAAGTATTAGGAGCGTTAGGAGCTCTTGGTGGTTTCTTTACTTTATACGATTCACTTACTGCAGGTAATAGAGAACGAAAAGCTGCACAAGCTGCTTTAGAACAATTACGTTTAAAAAGATCAATGGCAAGAAGAAATCAAGCTATGATGCCTGATCCTGCTTCTGCAAGGTTTTTACAATTACAAGCTGCATTAGATGCTGCAAGGGAACCTCAAGGTGCTCAAAGAGGTATTTATGATACAGCACTAGGTAACTTAACTCGTACTAATATGCGGGATATAGCATAGGATTTTTAAATGGCTAAGATAAAAGCAGGGCTAGATGTCTTAAGAAAATTAGGTAAAGGAGCAACAGAAGTTACTTCTGGTATGCCTACTGCTTCTCTTAAAGGAATTTCCTCTGGAGGAATAGGAGAAAAAGCTGCTGCTGCGGGAGCTCTCGGTGGGGGAGCTATCGCAGGTGGTGCTTTTCTTGGTTCTGCTGTAGGTAAACCTTTGTTAGAAGGTATTGTTAGCGATGCTTTTGTAGGAGGAACAGAAGGGGTAGATGTTCCTTTATATGGTAAAGTTTATGATTCTTCTTTTAACCAATCTATAACAGGATTAAGGTTAGCAAGGAGAAGAGAAGAAAATCTATTTCAACAGTTAGAAAAAAAACGAGAAGAGTCTAGACGTTTAATTAGCTCTCTTGCCTTATTAAACCCCCAAAAGTACAATGAGCTTTTAGCAGGAAGAAGTCTTCCAGAAGATGCAACTGTAATTGGGGGGAGTGCAGACTTAAGTTTACTTGAACAGTTTGCAAATCAAATAGGGTAATGTCAAAGTTTGAATCTATAACTGCTTATGATTCCCCAGGAGTGATTTTAAATCAGTTCTTAAATGATTCTGTCACAATGGAATCAGTATTCAATACTTTTGTACGGCCTAATAACCTATCTCCTGTTCAAAGAGAAAACTATCGAACTCTGTTAAAAGATAAACATGCAGGGGAAAGTAAGCTAGGAAGAGCTTTAATAGGTATAGCGACTAACCCTTTTGTATGGTTAACCATAGGTTTATCTCCTCCAGGAGCTAGAGCTGTTCAATCAGGAACTAAAATTTTTACTCAGAATGCTCGATTGGCTTCTAAAAATATATCTACTAACTCTGATTTCTTACAACAAGTAGGTGCTTTAGATGCTCATGATATCTATAGAGGCACCAGTGTTGTTCCTATTCTACAAAAAGTTAAAGGAACAATGGATGAGTTAGGTAATGAAGTAAACGAAATTTTAGAACCTGCTCTTAATAAAATGGCTAAACGGTTGTCAGTTAAGCATGATGTGGTTATTTCCCCCCAAGACATTATGTCGGGGAATGTTCCTTCTAATGTAAAGTCTGATGTAGCGGAAGCTAAAAGGTTAGTAAGTGCTGCTTTGGAAAAAAGGTATCTCTCTGAAGAATCGAATGTTAGAAGAGTAATGGGAATAACAGAAGATGGTAAATCGGTTATAGAAGAAATTCCTATCAAACAACTAGTAAATGAAAATGTTATGAATGCCAGGTTATCTGCTCTAGGTGCTGATGAACTAGTAACTGCTATGCGTAAAAGTTATAACACTCGTTATGCCAAATTAATTTTAGACGAGGATAATTTTAAGTTGTATCAAGAAGCTTTGGATAGAGGAGAAAGTATAGAAGATGCAGCTAGGTTTATTAAAAAAGACCAGGATAAATTAGATCGTATCTTCAGATCTTTTACTGCAGGAAAAGAAGGAAATGTATTATTTAATGCTAATGCGGTAGAAAAGTTTAATGACTTTCATAGGGGTGCTGATCTTGTAGAACAACTTCTTGGAGCCGATGCTGCATTGTTATTTAAACAAGGGAAGTTATCTAAAGAAGTATTTGATGAGTTTATAGATGTTACTTTTATTAACCCTATGAGACAACAAAACTATGTCCCTCGTAATAATCTTAGCCCTTTAGTTGATCACAGAGGAAGAGCAAGAAAAATAGGTGGGATACACTCAGCTACTACTCCTGCAGAAATAGCAGAATATTCAAGTGAGTTTAATATAGCTAGTAATTTTGGTGACACAGCTGAAGCTACTAAAAAATCTAACCTTATTCAAAAAGGTTTAAAAGAAACTACTTTTGATCCTGAAGACTTAGACTACTTTATTAATCTAGCAAATACCCCAGGAGCTGAAATTCCTGAGCTTGCTTTTTCATTACGAAATCAAAAAGAACGAACTATAAGTGTTGCTAAATCAAGATACGCTAATAATGAAGGGGTTACTTTAGTTGACCCTATGGATCCCTTTGCTAACCACAATAGATACATGCGTAAAACAGGTGAAACATACGCTTACCATGTAGCAGGTAAAGGGGGCAAAGATTTTGCTGATGAGTTTTGGTCTCCGTTAATAGCAGATGTAGATGCTAATATTAAAGATGCTCAAAGAATAGGTGGTAAATCTGCTCGAGAGTTAAAAGCTACTTATAGTGTACGTTTAGATGATGCGGATTTAGATATTCCATTAAGTGTAAATATTAATAAAGCTGGGGCTGCTCCCAAAGGAGGCTGGTCTGTAGCTGACCTTTTAGAAAGAGAATATAAATTATTAAATTCAATGGGAAGAACACAGGCAAAAGAAGTATTGTCTGATTTGTTTATTCCTAAGATGGCTAATCGTCTTTCTATTAAACATACTTCAACTCTTGCTGCTCAATACAGTTCAAAGATTGCTATAGATAATTTTGCCAAAGGAACTTTTGGTAAAGGAATTAGAAGATATGGTGGTTCTTTAGGTAATAAGTTTGTAGATAAGTTAGAAAACCTAGCTTCTGTAAACTTAGACAAACCTCTTACAGGTAGAAATGTACATGAAAGAATAGCTAGTTATTTATATGTGTCTCACCTGGGAGTGAACTTAGGTTCAGTTATGTTGAACTTAACCCAACCTTTTTTACATACTGCAGCTTGGTCAGGAACAGGTAATGTTGTAAAAGCCTACGGTCAAGCCGTAGGAGATATGTTGAACTATACTAAACAAAGGATAGCTAAACACGGATTTGGTAGGATTTCTAACAACCAAAGAAGTAAGTTAATTCAAGATAATCTTACTCATGCTGAGTTAATAGGTATCCAAGATGATTTGTTTAAAAACTTAGACGATGCTATTAGTACTGGAGTAGGAGGAGAACCTCCTTCTATGGCTAGATGGTTATCTATGGATTTACCTATGAAGATGTTTGAAAAAACAGAATGGTTAAATCGTTTAGTAACTGCTCATACCGTAGATAATCTTTATAAACAAGCAGGGACTAAAGCTGCTTTTATAAAAGGTTCAAGTGCTTATTTTAATAGACTTCAATCTATCCAAGAAATGGTAGATAAAACTCAGTTTGGTGGCACTGCCTTAAATCAGCCCTTACTCTTCCAAGGGGCTGGACCAATTGGAAGGGTAGGAGATCTTCCTACAGCTCGTCAGTTTCTTTCTTTTCCTATGAAAGCCTTTACTTCTCTTGTTCGTACCAGTCAAGATGTAGGGGGAGGAAGACGGTTTCTTAGCCCTATTCTAGGAGGAGCTGAGATACCCCAGTTTGCGGGGCGTTATACGGCTCCTATGGCTGACTTTGCCAGAAGTATGGGGATAGGGGCTGTGATCTACGAAGCCAGTAAGGAGATGCTAGGGGCTGATATGACCAGAGGCCTAGGAGCTTCTGCTTATTTTGAGATCTTACCTTTTAATGAGATTATGAATCAGAACCAAAATCGAAAGACTTTTGGTATTTTGCCTACTCCTCCCATCCTTGATATTGCAGTCAATATGGTAAGTGACGGGGGGTTAACAGGACAATCATTTGCAAGACTACTCCCTGGTGGAGTTTCTTTGTCTAGAGCTTTATCAATATCTACTCAAGCTGATCCTAGTTCTTTATTTGGTTTGCCTCAAGCCATGCAAAAAAAGTATGTTGATTGGAACAAGCCAAACGAAAAAGGAATGTATCCCGTGTATATGGGAGATGGTAGATTCGTAGAATATAGAGATGGTAAAGAGTTAGTATTAAAAGGTTTAGGTATGGACTTGGGTAGGTACAACAAGTCAGGTGAATTAGATGGATACCTTTTAAAACAAAGAGAAATTATAAGAGATTACAAAAGAAGAGCATTGGCTGCTTTGATGTCTAATGACATTGAGGAGTACAATAAGATTGATTTAGATTTCCGTAGGAAGTATAGAGATCCTAAAACAGGGGAAGAATTACCTCTTACTATTACTAGGACTCAACTACGTTCCTTTATAGATAATCGTAATAAAGCTAGAACAGAAAGAATTTACGATCAGTTAGATAAGAATGTAAGAAGTCAATACGAAAAATTGTTTGCAGGAGAAGCGGATCGTGTGGGTATTCCTGAACATGTAATTCTTAATCCTGAAGCTAAAACTGCTAAAGCAAGATCACAATTTTTTGATAGAAATTCAAATTTAAACTTAACTCCTGAGACAGAACAGTTTATAAATAAGATGATGCGTGATCAAAAAGAGAAAGAGTTTTTCCAAGAACCATCTTTTATAGGTTACAAGCCTTATGGGACAGAATAAGAAGTCTAAGTTTTTAGCATTTAGTTGTGTGCATGTGCCTTTTCATCCAGAGGATATAATAAAATCCTTACAAGAAGTTATTGTAAAAGAAAAACCTACCCATGTAATTTGTTTAGGAGATCTCTTTGATGCTACTGCCGTATCTGTCCACCCCGATGAAGCCTCTCATACTCTTGAAGAGGAGTATTATCAAGGAGCTAAATTCCTGGAACAAGTTGAATCTGTATGCTCTGAGCATTGCAAGCTCATCTGGATGCACGGCAATCACGATGACAACATTCTTTACCCCGACCCTCGTAGAACTGACCATCGCTTACGTTCTCTGCTTGATTGGAATAGGCATTCTCAACTTGGCAAAACGTTTAGAAGATGGCGACAGTTTCCCTATATTAATTCAGAGAAGGGGATCTATAGACTTGGACCAGTCCTCTTTGCACATGGATTCAAAGCAGGGGGAAACAGCGATGAAATCGAAGCCATCCACTTTAACAACCTCATGGGAGGACATGCCCATAGACTCATTGTACGAGGACACACCCACAGACCCGTCCCTCCAACACAATGCATGAAGGCTCGTGGTGTATCTCTTCCCCTCTGGTATGCTAATGCGGGGACTCTAGGGCCTTTGAAGCCTGTCTATATGAGAAGGAAAGATTCATCTAACTGGGGACATGGAGTCGTGGTAGGTGAATGCAATACAGGAGATGTAAGGAGACCTAGTAAAAAAGACTGGGATTCTCAACTAATAACGCTATGAATAAAATTACTAGAGAACAGTTAGAGAATCTAGATTTCTTAGATCTTTATGAGATAATCAAAGAGTCCCCTCATTTTAGAGGAACACTCGACAGGGCAATCAACTATTATAGGGTTCAAAATAATGGGTCAAAAAAAAGAGATCAAGAAAGAGTTTTTTCCTCCAATGTACAAAATGGTATACGTGATATGGATAGACAGTTGTGAGCCAGGGGAAAACGCTGAAGTAGAACTTAATGAGATCCCCACCCCCCAAGTTATCCAACAGGTGGGCATGTTAATTAGGGATGAAGAAGATTATATTACTATGGCTGGGGCCTGGAAACCTGAACTTAAAACTATGGACTATGTGATCACGATCCCTAAGTTTGCTATCACTTCTATTTACTACCTAGGCGGGGTTTAACTTTTGACTGATAATTGGTCTAGGGTGTTCGTATTTTTTATTTAATGGAAAAGGGCAAACTTCCTCTAGGTAACTAACTTTAAAGTCTACTTGTCTTTGAGTCATCAGATAGTCATGGGTATTCAAGTTGTCAAAGGTATTGTTTCGTAACCCTGTTATCTTTACTACATCTACCCCATAAGCATTGGCTAACATAATCCCATAGGGGCTAGTAGTTTGAAGGTGATTAGCAGATCTAATCGCATGGATTATTTCATCAGGATTAGCATGAGGATGGATTACCAACATTGAATCGACTACCCAATTTTGATTAGCAAAGTATTCAAATTCTGCCTCATCCGAAGGAAGCAAGACTGCATCAAATTCCCTAGTCCTTTCGGGAAGGAAAAAGTAGGGAAGCAAATGCCACAAGAAACCACAGGGTTGTTCTCTTAAATACATATAATCTTTGGTAGTGAGCTCACATAAAGACTGTGATCCTCTTCCCCATATAGCTCGAATGTCTACGTTTGGAGCGATACGATCCTGTCTAGAAAAGAATCCTGCCCCAAAAACTATCGTGCCAGGTGCTGCCATATGTGCTATTGGATGACCCCCCAATATCCATTCTTGATTAGATTCCTCATCTTCCTCTTCTAATCCTGCTACCTTCACAAAGAAATCAGTCAATTTAAACTCGAAATTATCCTTATGCAAAGGCTCGATATAAGGGCAATTCTCTGGGGTAAATCTAATTAAACGCATGTAAAGCTCCTATTAAAAGACTCTCCTGGCTGCGGTAACCAGGAGAATCCAGAAGAGAAGAGAATGAGCGAATCAATATGAGCATGGGCTACTGGTGTTGTAGCCCAATACTCTACTTGGGGGGAGACTAAATAATTATACAGTATATAATACATATGGGTGAAAAATGGATAGTGCAGCATCATTTTTAAAAGCCGTTGAAGCGGTAGGATTCGAAGCAGCAATGGCTATTGCTGGCTTCTTAGCCTTCTTTTTTACCGTTAAATGGATGATGAAGACTTTAACAGACAAGTTAGACAAACAATTTGGTATGATTGTAAAGTTAATAGATCGTATTAGGATACTTGATAACGACATAATTAGGCTAGAAACTATGATCCGTATCATGAAAGATATGCCACCTGATTGGGAAAGGTTAGGTAAACGAAATCCAGAAGACATTAGAAAAGACTGAACGATGTTTATACTGCTATTCACAAGCAGGATATGTATATGTGCATAGTCACTATCAATGCGTAAGCTGTCATACTAATGTTGAACCTTGTTGCCAAGGTATGAAGAATGCCTCTCTCCCAATCCGTGGGGAGAACATCTCCCACCCCAAACATTGAGGTGCGTTTTTTTCATGAAAGAGAGACATCCTTATTTGTACTTAAATAGTGTATCAAAGAAACAACTCCCCCCAGCAGATCTGGTTAACTAAGGGGAGTTGAATCTAAGTTAATTACCTACAAGATACTGAAGATACTCAGTCTTATAGGTTCGGGTGCCTCTCTGATTGTATTGGCAACGAATCATTGCCACTACTGCACTATCACCATTGAACTTAGCTTGAACGCTATCAATAGCTGAAGGCAGATCGTTTACTGCTTCACCCATTAAAGTTTTAAGGTGACCTTTGAATCTTTCCATTTCGATTCGTGTGCGGGTTTTAGATCCATCATGTGTAAGAACATTAGAATCTTTGATCAGGTTGAAAGGAGCACCCTTCCACACCAAAGCAGTAGATCTATCGGGGTCATCTACCAACTGGTATTCGAATTGAATCATGATTGATGGAAACTCTTGACCATCTGATGATTGACGGAACGAAGCGTTCTCATCTATTTTCATACCAAGAACATAACATTCATGGTTACCTGCTGCAGGCCATTCTCCTAGTGAACCAAGACCTTGGTCAGCAGTTGCGTTGTTGTATTCATCTTGTAACGATGCGAAGATTGCGGATGTACTCATTTAGTATTTCCTTCTATTGCGGTTTTATATTTTAAGGCGAAATCATTCCAAGCACCCTGCTTCGGAACTTCAAAAGAATCGGGTAAGTTCACACGACATTTAGTAATACCGCTTAATGACTCGTCATTTACTTTAACGAAGTGCTTACTTACTTTAGAAGATACAGTCTTCTGTGGACCAGGCTTACCACCTGGGCCTTTCATTTGTACAGTTTTACTTTCAGTTACCCAAGAGTTTTCAAAGGCTATAACCAATTCAAACAAAGGGAATAAACGTTTATAGAAACTATCTGTGATAGTCAGTTCAGGTCTAATAATATATCTGTCATCACCTAAAGGGATCTTGGCATTGACAATGTGACATATGTAATAGAACCCGTATCCATACTTTCGGATATCGGTAGCGAAACGAACGAGTTCTTCGTAGACATCATCCCATGCTCTACGCCCATCCATTTCCTTCCAAGTTTTCTTTCCTGCTTTTTCGGTGACATGATCTTTCACCATAGAGATGGCAGGATTAAGTGAATCAACTACTACTGTTTCAGGTCTAGGAACATCATCCTTCGCCATCTGTATAAGTTGTTCTTTTTTGTTTAGGACTGCTTGCCAATTTAGAACCATAGGTTTGTTACCTACATCTATAGCTCTTCCTTGTGCATCTACACCAGGCCACATACACGCTTGTGGTTCATCGTTCGTGGTACTACTAGCGTCTGTGTTTATGATGAATGCTTCAGGATTAGATTGTATGAAGCAAGACTTTCCTGATCCAGGCATACCTACAAGCAAGCCTAGAAGTTTGCCAGGAGGATGTATCATCTTCTCGGCAGCGAATCCAAGTTGTGAATATTTATTCACGGGTTTATCTAAAAGGGTTTGTTTCATCCTATATCAATTCCTCCAAATTTTTCAAAATCAGTTTTTGTGGGTTTGACAAAGTTACCAGAACCTTGCACTTTTTGCAACTCTTGAGTATTAGTATTTTGAATATTTTTTACTGGCTCTGGAATGTTAGTTTGAATCCTTACTTGAGTTTCAAATTTAATTCCTAAGTATTCACACCAAGTATTGAACTGCTTCAAAGTTATTACAGTTTTATATTTCTTTTGAAAAGATTGATGTAACTCTTTAATGTTTTTAGGCATCTGTTTAGTTACTGATAACTCACCTAGTAGTTGATCTATAAAAGGATAGATTAACTTGGAAGCTATTTCTTTATCAAATCTTTTTGTCCAACACAACGGTGGTTTCTTTTGGGAGGCTACGCTCCCCGCACTTTGGGCGGGAGCGGATGCCGACTTAGAGGAACTTGACTTCTTTGTCACGGTCATGAATTTTAAATCCTTCCTTTATTATTGAATTCCATAGAGGTACTGGTTGTAAATAGAACTCTGCGTATGGAGACTTTTGTCCATGTGAATACAAGTATTTAGATGACTTCATAAAGTCAGTAGGGTTAGCAATTTTACTAGCATAGTCTTTAATAAACTTTATCTCTTTCTTGTACTGTTGTTTTTCTAGGTCTGTTTTTTCTAAACTGCATACTGAGATAGATACAGGAGGATTAGATTCTCTATCTGCTTTCTTATCTAAGAAATCTCCTGCTCCTTTGTACCAATCTTCACACCTTTGAATATAGTTTTCTAACTTAGGTTCTCCGTAAAAGTTTTTCTCTACTATGGTTTGTCCTTTTCGAGGTCCTCGTTTTAATGTTTTCTCATTCATCTCAAAATCTCTATCACGTATTCCAAACTTAATAGTAGGTTTCTGTACCGCTACATGAATCATCCCCCCAACTTTTGCATGTTTTGGTAGATCAAAATGTTCCAATACTTTTGCTTTAGTATCTTCAAGTATGTGAGTGTAGTGTCTTGTTTGGAACTCAATAGGGCAAAGCCTTAGTCTATCTATAGGAGACATAGCTGTGGTTTTGTAGTCAACTATCCATACACTATTCTGTTCTTTGTGGTAAAGAAGTACATCAAAAGTTGCTGCCCTGGGAACTACTTCATCTGTCATTACTGAAACTTCAGTCCCTAACAGTTGCCAATAGTCTTGTGTGCAGTAATCTACGAAGGAAAATCCATTGGACATCCTTACTTTATAAAGGGCTTTGCACCAAGCTTTGGCTTCTTCAGAGAATCTCTCTTCTTTCTGGATTACTCCATCTTTAGATTCTCCGATGATTCCGTAAGTACGACAGATCTCATCCAATTCAACTTCTCTTCTTTTCCATGCAGCCAAATACTTTTCATCACGCACAGATTCTTCTTCATGGAAGTGTTCCATGTAAGTGTGAAACCATGAGCCATGACTTAAAGCCTGTGACTGTTGGAAAATTGGAATAAGACCTAGTCTCCTTGACAGATAATACTGAAAGGGACAGTGAAGTATCAGTTCGAAATCAGAACTCCTTATGCTAGGAACTCTGCTTTCTATCAATTCTGTTTCCAGAAATTGTCTTTGTTGGTCACCAGTAAATACTGGAACCTCTACCGCTTGTTTTGTCATTCATTCTCTCCATATAAAAAGGGGCGAGAAGATCTAGTGTGACCCCTCGCCCCCACTCTCTGGGGTTTAATTGTAAAACGTAATCTTAAGGAAGACGTGTTCTGATTCTTAAAGTAATATTTACACCTTCAATATCTGAAGCATTATCACCTACTTTAAGAGCAATCCTTGAACCTGCTGGAATTATGTTTGCAGTTTCAGTAATGGTAAAAGTAATTGTTGAATCAGCAGTAGCACCACTAGTTGGACTATTGGTAAAAGCAGTACCAGATCCTTCAGGACCAGTTCCAGCTGCTACCGCTTGAAGAGTATATGTTGCATTATTACCACCATCGACTGTTGTGAAAGACATGAAAGCTGCATCAACTATAGTATCTTGTTCGCAATACATAATATAAGCATCATGAGTTAACTCTGTATCTACTGTATCAACACTAAGTGTAACACTTACATACTGACAAATTACATCTGGACATTCCTCTACGGGAAGAACTTTTACACCTGCCATCTTACTTATC
>TARA_R100000700_G_scaffold12692_2_pt1 | contig 13504 bp, 18 predicted proteins | sample TARA_R100000700 | Tara Oceans TARA_R100000700 (sample SAMEA2622810) | marine metagenome | biome: marine biome (ENVO:00000447); feature: marine epipelagic mixed layer (ENVO:xxxxxxxxx); material: "saline water (ENVO:00002010), including plankton (ENVO:xxxxxxxx)" | depth 120 m | reverse complement strand
TTAAGGTCTTAGCTTGACCATGAATGTACTATTTTATCTTATTGCGTGAAATCCTGAACTAATTATTCTAGGACCTTTCATGAGAGATGATTCGTATTGTTCTATATGTCTCTTATACTCTCTCATCATATATTCTTTTAAATCTATTTCACCAGCATCTTCTGCTAGTCTGCCTTTGACATAATATACTAATGCCTTCTCTAAATAAGAAGGTATATTTAATTCATCTGCCTCGTCATTTAATACATCTACATCTTTATAAAAAGTAAAGGCCTCTGTTACTGCCCCACCATTATATTTTGTATTTAATTTTAATAATGTTGAAGATGAAGTATCTTCATAAACTTGATGTAAGCCATTTATTTTTGAAGAACCTGTAATTACAATATATGTATCTTTTGTATAACTACTTGAAGGGATAGTTATTCTTAAATATCCTCCATGTTCTGTATATGCAGACCCAGCCACAGTATCATCTAAATCATTAATATAGTATTTAGGGCTATAAGCATATTTTATCTCTAATCCATCAGTTACAGATGTTTTAGGAGATTTCCACATAGCTCTTGATACACCAGGGCCATACTCTTTAGAACTTACATTATTATCAAATGCAGTATCACGTTCTACAATAGCTACTTTATTACCTTCTATATAATACGCATATTCATATGTAGGAGTACCAGCAGTCCATGTCCCTCCAGCTGCTTCACAAGTTGTCTTATTTGAATATCCTTCTAAACTACAATATCCCATTATACGTCATCTCCATCTTTTATAGTTGGTTGATGTAACATTCTTGGTATACTTCTATATTCATCCTTACCATTTAAATGATTCTTCATTCTTATGTCAATTAATTTAACCATATCCTTTGGAAATTCATAAAACCTTTTATCCTCAGTAATATCTATTCGTTGTGTATTAGTATGAGTTTCAAACTTTATATTTAAGTCTTCTAAGCCATCTTTAATATAAGCAATAGCTCTACCTGTTTGAGTGACTCCTGCTCTTTCCATTAATTCTTTAACTGTCATATATCTCCTATGCGAAAGCTAGAAATTCAACTGCTATAGTATTATCACCTGCTGTAGTATCTTCATTTACTCCATCACTGGAACATATAGCAAATTCATTTAAACTACATCCCTTTCTAACTGGAAGTAAAATACCTTCACCAGCTTTTAATCTTGCTATAACCACTCTATGATTCGAAGCACAATTAGTTGATATAGATAAATAATCAGTAGTATTAGCAGTTGTACTTAAAGCAGATGTACTACTATATTGATAACCTGTATGTTTAAAATATACAAATCTTAAATTAGATAAATCAGTTAATAATACAGCACTAGATTCTGCTACAGCTGTTGCTGAAAGGTAATATGGAGCTCCATCTACATATCCATCATTACTCCCCCCCGATGCTTGAATGGTAACACCTGTATCTTCTCCGCTGCCTGATACACTCCCATAACATTCCGTTGCAGCTATTGAAGGACCTGTTCCTTGTTGAACTGTTGCCACCTCTATAGGTGTAGCACTTATTGCAAACTTTATTGTTGCCATTTAAAACTCCTTATGCTTCGGCTTGATTTTGAGCTGGAGGTCTTTGAGTCACACCAGCTAAATATTGATTATATAATAATTGATACCTTTCAATAAACCATTGATACTTAGCTGCATACTCTTTCATTTCAGAAGTATATGAAGCTAGCTCTGCTTGATAATTTACAACTTGTTTTTCATATTTATTAACATTCTCTCTAAAAGTAGTAAATTCAGCATCTATTTTTCTTTCATTGTTTGTTAATCTTCTTTCAAATTCTTTGTTAAATTCATCTAATTGTTTAGAATATTCTTTGTCTGCAATTTCTAAATCTTTATCAAATTTATTTATATTCTTATCTACTTTATCAAGTTCCTTTTCAATTAATTCCATATCTTCATTAGCTATTTGAGTATTTACACTTGTCAAATCATATGTTAAAGTAGGAGCTGAAAATACAGGAACTGAAGGTAATGTTATTTCCCCTGCTACTGTAGGAATTGTAATATCAAAAGGAGATAATGGAGCACTCGGTAACGATAAATTATCCTCCATGTCTGTATGTATTCCAGAGGCATATGCTAAACAAGCCATTGCTGCTCCATAATAAACTATTAAACCATTAAATGTTTCAGGGAAAGATGGTATAGTTATTGTATGATAATTAGAATTATCTACAGCTTCTTCTGAAGATACATAACTTACTCTTCCATAATCAGTTGAACTAGATGGAGTAGGCAATATATGAATCCTACCATCTAATATATAATACGCAGGATTATAATGGGATTGATAATATAAACTATTTACATCAGCTGCTCTACCTCTTAAACTAGCATCTATAGGAGTAGCAGGATTTAATGTTGTAGAAGCAGCAGCTTCATTTCTAACTACAGAAAGAACATATCCATTATCTATATTAATCCCCAACCCAGTAGTATCACTTTTTGAAACAGAAAGCATAGATAATATGTTTGGATTTTGAGAAGCTATTGCTTTTGCAGTAAAGTCTCTAATCCCATCTTTTATAAAGTTAGAAATATCTTCTTCATTTAAAGGTGTACTACTACTAGTTACAACTCTACCCTTGCCTATTAATTCTACTATTCTTTGTCCTAATGTCTGCATTAATTCCTTATCTTACCTAACAGAGTCTGCCTGCCGAAACAGGCAAACTCGATTAGTTTATTTGTTCACTCTAGTCGGTGTCTACATTGCCAGCATCGCTACCTGTAGCACATTTATGCTCAATATACCAAGCAGCAGGTAATCCACTACCTATATGTGTTCCACCGCAATGAATTATAAGGCTATTACCTATAACCGAAGAATCATTCAATTGAATCCCATCTGCATGATTATAAGTACCACCTACACCTCCATTGCGAGCATACTCTGTATACCTAATAGATTCAGCATCTGCATAAGTAGGTGAAGTACCTCCAGCAGAAGGTAATCCATAAGCCATTATTTTTATAGTTTCAGAACTAGGTATAGCTACATCTAAAATCATCTTACAATTCCAACCTATAATCTTAGTTGATAATTTAGGAAGATGTATTATGTAACTAGCACTAGTTCCATCTAAGAAAAATAACTTGCCAGAATCCCCTGGAGTTAATTGACGAGCGGAGTCTATATTCATAACATATTTACTTTTATATGTAGAATACGAACCTAATTTACTATTAGCCATTAGTCTCTCCTTTCATCGTTTAACTTGCGATAGCTGTTATAGAGGCAGCTTCAGCACCAAATCCTTCTGCAAACCAAAGACTTCCATTAGTTGTAATTGTAACAGAGTCTCCTAAGCTAGAAGCTGCTTCTATGATAAAACCATCAGCATCTACATCAGAAGTACTTGCATTGCCATCTCTTACATAGGTATGTATACACACGCTATTTGCATCACCTGTTGAACCACCACCTGCAGGTTGACCGTAGCCAACGACAGAAACATCTGCACTGCCATTTACGTGTACAATCATCTTGCAAGTCCAGCCTGGTTCGACAGAAGACAGTTCTGGGAGATTAACTGTAAAAGCACTTGTATTATCTACCATAAACAATTTACCAGAATCACCTACTTGTAATTGTCTATCAGAATCCAAGTTTTCTACAAAATTAAAACTCCAACCTGCATGTGAACCTAGTTTTGCGTTAGCCATTATCTACCTCCTTACGCTTTTTTGATAACTAAGCAGTAAGCAGTAGTTGAAGCTAAATCAATAGCTCCACCAGTATCGTTACCTAAAACTAAAGTAACAGTATCAGCAGCTGTAACAGCACCACCTAGGTCTAAATCCCCAACATCAACTCCAAGACTACATAATACGAAGTCACCAAGAGCTGCTCCTGGAACAGTTATTTCTAAAGCCTCTTCATTTCCATCAGCTATAGAACCTGCATTCCAAGTTTTAGAACCTGAAAGAGCTTTTGCGAATTGTTCTAGATTGTCACCATGTTTATTTTGTCCATATAATGGTACACCCATAATCTAAACCTCCTTATGTCCAGATAGCGTGAGATTCAGGCATTGACCATTCCATCCCAGCTTCTGTTAAGATTAAGTCAACTCTACGGTCAACACCAGAGTTTTCGAGGGTTTGAACACCCACGTAAACTGAAGTATCTCTGTTAACACCGTTGCCCACAAGTGGACGATACGCACAATGTTTCATATCTATACCTAACATCTTCACATGAGAAGTATCAAGGTGGACATTTCTAGCCACATTCATGTCACCATATGGAGTTGAGAAGGTTGTAATATCTACACCAAACACTTTCTTCTTACCAATCATTGCAATATCTGACCTAAAGTTAGAAGATACTTCTAGATTATTCTTGAAGTAACCACCCATCTTATGTAGCCAGTTCCACACTGAAGTATTACAGAAGTAAACATTCGCACTTTGTGAATTATATCTTGGGTCCATATACGCAGACATATCATCTAAGAAATCATCTGAAGTCTTAGTGTTAATATCTAATGAAAATGAATTACCATAATTTAAGATATAATCTACAGCACCTTGTGTAGTATTATATGTTTCGCTTTGAGAACCAAACAGAAGTGATGTTTCCATATCCCATTTATGTTCAATAAGCTTTTCTTTCCATATTCTAGCCCACTCATTACCTTCATACTTCAATTGAGTAGCTCTGGCTGTATTAGTCATTGCCATTGCAGTTTTCCAGATTTGAGTTTGACCATACTGAGTTGAATAAGGCTGGTCTTTCCATGTTTCAGGATAACCAGAACCCTCAGAATGAGCACTACCTACAACATAACATTTAAAAGGAGCTAATGTCTCCTCGCTTGCTGTTGTAGTTCCAGCACCTTGAGCTATTGATAAAGGTACACCCATATAAAATCTACCTGCATCAACACCTTTTACAACTGTTCCAGTAACATTTACATAATTACCATTATCAGCTACACTAGTTACTTTAATTATCTGATAATCAACTACAGATGAAGCATTTGCTGTTGCATTGTCAGCAGAAGCTACAGGAACTCTAATTAATTGGTCAGGTAGAAAGAAACTAGGTTTAGTGTTAGCGTCACCTTCTTCATATTCTGGAGTTTGTCCAAAACGATTCTGAAGGTTACCCTGATTTGAATAATCAGTTCCGAATTTACCATAGAAAGTATCACCTACTGCATCTTGTGCATTTAGGTTACCTGTTAAAGCAGTTGCGAAACCACTTCCCATTGCAACCATATAAGCATATCTTTTATGGTATGAGCCTCTTTTTTCAGTGAATTTGAAAGAAGGGTCATCTGTTGGTTTTTTTGCACATTTACTTACAAATCGAAAGAAGGGGTCCTGAGCAATTGATAGTTCTGAAACTCTGTCTCCAAAGTTATACCGTCTCCTTAGGTCACCAGTATCTACATTGGCTGTAGAAGTACCTGGACCATTCGCGAGGACATCAGTTGCCCCTAGTTCCGATAACTGTACATAGTCATTTAAAGCCATAAGACTATCCTTTCCCCCATATAGGGAGTTTGCGTCCAGCTAGATAGTCTATTTAAAGTTGTTTTATCTAGCTAAACATGTTATCGAGATTACCATCGACATCTAATAAGCTATCAAATAAAGAGTCACTTGGACTTGCTTTACCATCACCTGCATTATTAGAGCCGCTTTGACTAGTAGGTATTTCTCTGACATTCTTCATCTGTGAAAGCATATCTTCTTTGGTAGCATTTGCAACATTTTGATTTACATTTTGCTTATTCATTAAAGCATACATGTCATCAAAAGATAAAGGTTGAGAACTAAATCTATCTTTAGCAGCTATAACAAAGTCAGCAAATTGTTCTTCATTCATTCCACTTCTTTGCATGAAATCTTGAGCCAATTCTCTAGTTCTTTGTTTTCTAGCATACTTGATATTCTCTTGTTTTTCTCTTTCAAGAATCTCAGTTGCTCTTTTATTAACTACTTTATCTACCATTGTATTAAAGACTTTCCTAGAATCTGAATCAGGATTATTCACCAAATCTTCAGTATCGAATTGAAAATCTTCATCAAGCTTTAATTGCTCTTTGACATTTCCAGGAACTTCACCTCCGTTTTGAAAATAACCACGAACATGGTCTACTAGTCCACTATCTTTTTTCATCGCATCTAACACAGGAACGAAAGGTTTGAGTTCATTTAACTCGGCTCTCAATCTTTGTGCTTCACGACTGGAATCACTATACCGCTTCTTTAGCAGTTCTGCTTCAGAAGGTTCTTGTGACACCTCTTTTGGGCTTACTGTATCAGTATTATCGGGGCTCACGCCTTGTGAGGTTTCCTCAACTTTTGGTTCAGCTTCATCTGCAATTGCACCATTGACATCATTTTCAAGGGCGTCAAAGAAGTTATCAGAGGAGCCAAAAACTGCATTATCTACTGCTTCTGGGTTACCGCTTTTACTATCTTCCATTATTGCTTCCTTTTTTTGGTTAAAAATTTAAGAACAACTAGTGTTCTTTTCCAAATCATTATTTATTTGATTTTTTAATATTATCACGAACGTTCTTAACATCGTTCTCTAAAACATTTCTATAATATTTTTGTTTTGCTCTGCTTTCAAGCTCATCTTTCATTATATTAGCTTTAGAAGCTTGAGTTTGCTTATCTACTTCAACTCCACCTCTTAGTATCTTATTATTAATACCATATTGAACAAGCTGTCTTTCAAGGGTTTCAATAGTACCATTGGAATTTTTAACCTGTTCTTCAAGATTTGCAATTGTAGATTGCAATTGAGCATACAAACTTTTTCTTTTAACTATATTATCTTTATTTCTTATATCGGTTTCAGCTAGGACAGCTATATCATCTACAACTCCCAACTGCATTAATTGTTTCAATTCTTCTAAATATGCCCATCTATTAACAGGCAATGTAGAACCAGCTTGTATTCGAACATCAAATTTGGCTGAAGCATAATCCATATATTTATCTACCACTTCTCCATAATCATTATAAACTGGAACATTAATTTCAACTTGCTTTTCACCTTCAATACTTTCAGGTTGAACTATTCTAAATATTTTATGTGCAGTATATACAGTTTGGCTATACTGCTTTACAACTTCACCTACTTGTCTTAGTGCAGGTTCAATGCAGTTTTTTAACCAGTATTTAATTCTTCGTGTACCATATTCATCCATTGCTAACATACCACGATAAGGCATATCAGCTGATGCACTTGTATCACCTTGCATAGCAGAATATATACCTGCCAAGTATTCCATATCACCCTTACCTGTTTGCGTTAAACTAAAAAATGCATTATTTAACTGAAAGGGCATTACAGGTTGAGGAGCTTCAAAGCCACTTCGTTTAGGTAGTAATGCTCCTGGAGAGGATGAATACTGCTCCCAATAATCAGTATCTATACTTCCTTCTTCATACATCCAACGAAGACTGCTCCCCAAAGATGCATTGTGCACCATGAGCTGATGAGCTTTATTAAGCTCTCTTTGCTTTCCTATAAGAGGTGCAACCGCTGACATTGGAAACGGAGTCCCTGTCCATTTATAATGAAATGGTATTATAGGATACTCAGTTAATGGCAAATATTTTTCATATAATGTTTTATCTCCTACAATACAACATAATTTTATTTTATTCTCATGAAACTTTACTGCTTCAACTAATCTAGCTTCAAAAACTTTATCTTTCATAAGAATATTAAATTCTTTTTCAGTAACAACTTTATTATCAATTTTAGAATTTTCATCTTGCAATCTAGCAGTCACTTCTATTTCATATGCTTCTAATTGTTGAGCCATCATCTCTTGCTCTTTTTGCATTTCAAGTTGCATTCTTTCAGGAAGCATTTCTCCACCATCAACAGCTGCTTGCATCTGCAACGCTTTTTCTTTCATTGCAACTTCCATTTCAATTCTCATTTTAGCAACTTCTTGTTCAGCTTGTTGTTTTATTTGAGCTAGTATTTGCTTATCAGGTGGAACCTTTACAAATATATTTCTATAAGCTATCTTTTCTTTTTCATATAGTTCAAAAAACTCTACTATCTCATCTCTCTTATCTCCATACACATCATTACTTGTCATTTCTTTATAGTGAAAATCATGCTGAGTAACATCTGTTGATTTTTCAGATAAGTCATCCCAACTACTTGTATTCGAGGATGCTGCCATTATTTTTCGTTTACTATCTGGATACTGTTGAATGAGATGTGATTTAGGTAGGAGTTTGCGGATGAGAACAAAAGCAGCATCCCTGAATAATATATCTCTAGATTTATTATCTACAAAAACGTCAAAAGGTTCTGGTTGTTTAATAACAACTTCCCCCATACCTCTATCAGCATCGGGGTCTACAGTAACCATTAAATAGCCTAAAGATTTTGTTATAGCATCATTAATAGCATTAGACAATAATGTCTGGCCATGAGATTGATACCAAATATAATCAGCAACATCTGAAAATACTGCTGCTACATCTGAATCGCTTCCATCGCTACCTACTGCTTGCCATCTAGGGTCTTTAGCAGTCGCATAAAAGTTAAGCATTTCTACAACAGGAATAATCCTATTAATAGTGAAGGTGGGCATACCCTGTTCTTCTAAAGCTATCCTTTCAGATTCTGATAACTGGTTATCATTAGCGAAGTCAAATCCTTTTTGGTTTATATATTCCCATTGGATTCTCTTCTCAGTTCTTGAATTTTCGTATAATCTTTTTACCTTATCTGCAGTCTTATCAACTCTTTTTGCCATTAAAATTCCTTATGGTATTTAGCATCTTAATATAATAAACTTTACCAGTCTTCTTCTACATTTTTTTTCTGAAGCCATTTCTTTTTTAAGCCATTGTCTTCTAACATGCACATAATCTCTACAATAGCTTTATAACTTCTATTCATTTCACTTATCTTAATTTGAGTTTCTTTCTGTGCATTGATAAGTCCAATAACTATCTGCCTAAAGTCTTTATCGATTATATCTTCTAATCTTTCAAAAGATTCTCTAAGTTCTTTTTGCAGTTCATTTTGTATCCAATTATTCTGTTTCCAAATAAAAAAACCAAATGCAATACTCATTGCAACTGGAACCCCGAAGGTTTCAATCAATGCAAATACGTCCATCAATCGTTATCTACAGGCTTTGGAGATAAATCTTCTAATGTAATTATATCATCTGTCATGCTGTTACCCAACTTTTAGCCTTTGGTTTGCGTTTATAATACCCTTTATCTTTACTTTCTTTTATTCCTATAGGTGGTTGTGCATACTTACAAGCATATGCAAGTGCATCTATAGTATCATCATGACTCATACGAGGACCAAATGTTATTATCTCTCGTTGTAAATCATACATATCTTTTTTCAAATGTATTTGCCCTATAGCAAATCTTTGTGCAAGTATACCTTGTATCCTATCTCTTTTAGATAGTCTAGTGCCAGGTAGTTCTTCTTTAAAGCGTACATCAAAATTATTACGTCTACGCATCTCAGCTCTAAGAGCTTGGAATACTGGCTTACTCATCGCAGTATCTTCTATTGTAAATAGCTGTGGGTGATACCTAGACGCAAAATCAAATATATAATCTACGATTCCCTTTTTAGCTTCTCCTGGGATACCCAATACTGGTATACCTCTTTTCCTTAAATATTCTAGTATATAAATATTATTATTTAAATCAACAGCAACTGCAAGTAATACACTATAGTCAGCTTCTCTTCGTGCACTATCAGTCGCTGGGTCTACTCCAACATATATATTAACAGGCTGTGCATCTCCATCGTCAGGGATTAAATATCCTATACCTGAATCTGCATCGTATGTATAGTTTCCATTCCAGTATCTTATATGGTCACGAGTAAACATAGCATCATCTTTACTCTGTACTTCCATCATATATTCTTGAAAGAACTTTTGTGGCTGTCCTGAATCAGCATAGAACTTCTTTTTACGCTCCATCTCTTTAGCACCAAACCATGAATCCCACAACATAGTACCATCTTCTTCTATTGCTTTCTTAAGAACTACCTTCCAAGAGAAGTCTTTATTTTCTTTCTTAGATTGCTCATGATTAATGATAAGGTTATTAATGAAAGAATCAAAATGCACAGGAGTCCCATTAATGCGTAACCTACCAGTATGAGGCTCAAGTGCAGGAAACACCACAGCAGTGATAAGATTGGAGTTCTTGGCTCTAGCCTCTGGTGTAATCGTGTTATTTTCGTCTTCAAAGTCGTCCAGAATGATAAGGTCGTATCTTTTATGGAGTTTCGCACCTCCACGAATACCTGAGATATTCGATTTCGAAATAAGTTTACATCCATTTGTTAGCTCCACATCGGTTTCGGTCCACTTATTACCCTTTAAGTTGCCAAAGTAATATTGAATCCTTTCATTAAATTCTATGTGATATTTTATATAGTCCATGTTACCAGTAGCAAGTTTTGCAGTAGCTGATACCCATCCATAGAATAGAGGGTCTTGAGTAAAGCAGAAAGATTTAAGTATATCGCATTTAGTCATTACGGTCTTGCCATGACCCCTAGGAAGTATAATAGCCACCTGCTTATTTTCTTCATTAGAGATTACATCAGCTATTTCATAATGAAAGGGAGGAGTTTCACTTCTTAGAAAATCATCTTGTAAGAATAACTTACCAAATGCAATATTATCCTTACTAGCAAGTTTTAATGCTTCTTCTGCCTTAGATACATTATTAAAATTAACATTAGCCATAACCCAATAACTTCTTCAATCACTTATCGAGTTTCTTGGGCTCAACTGGTTCTAGCATTTCATCAGTAAACCCTTGGAATACAGCTCCAGTAACTTGTTGTACCTTAGTAGTAGTCTTTTCTTCTAGGTCTAATATATCAGATAGTTTAAATAAAGCCTTTAATCTAGTGTCTGCCTTCTCAGCAGTAGTCGCTTCATTCTTAATTCCACTTAGAACCATTCTATCATCTATGCCTAGTTCGTCTAATGTAGGTTTTAAGTCTTCTCTCATACGAGTTCTTATCCTCTCAGTTTGTAAAAGGTTTGCAGCCTTTACTCTAGCGTACCTTTTATTATTAGTAGGAAACGCTTTTACATACGCTTCCTCTGGTGAATCTTTATCTATAGCCATGAACTGAACAAACAATTCTTCATTAGCTGTTAATTCTTTTCTATTCCTTACTACCTCTTCAGGAGTCTCATGTCCTCCAAATGAATATATATTACTTCTACGGTCTGTATCCATTTTTGTTTTAGGTAAAACTAAAAAGGTACCAGTACATGTTCCTACATAGTACCTAGTACCCTTCTTTCTAAGCATCTTACCTTTACGGAGTATCTGGATAACACAATCATCATCTGCTCTTACCCAGTCTCCTATATTAGCTGTACGCCAATCTTCCTTAATAGTAATATGAGACGGAACTTCACCATCTTCTTCGTAGACGTTGTGTCTAAACTTGTTTACCGTATATTGCCTCATTAGTCTTCTTCTATATCATATAATTTCTGCAATGCTTCCATATCTTCGGAAGTAATTACTTCAGTATAATCCTTATCTAAATTAAATGGGTCTATGGGTGTAAAGTCAAAATTGTCATCAAACCCTTCAGCTATATATTCTATATCGTCTGTTTCTCGATTAAAACATATCTTAAGAGTATAAACAACATTACCTTTTTTATCTTTATCCATAACTTAAATATACAAAATGCGAACACTATTTCCAAATAGTGTGAGCGAAATTCGAAAAGGGCGTAAGTATCCCCTGGAGGAAAAAGCTATTTATTTTTAAATTTCCTATTAGCCAGTACACTAAGAGCTTACTTTCAGTAAGCCAAGCTTAATTAGTCTCCTACGGACCTTCTCATTCTCATCTTGACTTCATCGGGTTAACTCTATCGACCCATACTAATATTTATATTAAAACAATTTGTGAGGCTGTAGGTGAAAAACTCTTTATCCTATATGGAGAGTAAAACCAACGTCTGACCCTCGAAGCAGAACCATTGCAGGGGTACTCAAAGGGTGATAATATGTAAAATATTGCCTCATACAACTTTCCAATATAATGTGACTAGTATCACAAATACAAGAAGTTTCAAAAATTATTACAAAATGTTATACAACTATATTCATCCCCTAGGGTACGGCAAAATAGATTTTGCTTATATCATTTTAGTTGATATACGTTTCGTTTTTCAAATCAAATCAAGAAAGGAAAGAACAGTTATGAAATGGATTAAGTTATACTTCATAGATTATATAGGTAGTGATGGAAAACAGAAGTATCAAGCTACTTCAAGACCAAAGAAAGCTCTTGAACCAGTACCAGGCGTTGTATTCAATATGAGCAAGTTTGACCCAACAGCCAAGCAAGGGACTGTTATAGATAGTGGCTTTGCAAATGATATTGATGAAGTACAATGGAAGAAACTATTAGCAGTTTATACTGAGGGTTATTGCTATTGGAATCCTGAAACAAATGATTGTATGTCTGAATCTGAGTATGCAGATATGCAATCTCAAGGTGTTTCAGTACCATCTGAACAACCTACAGAGCAGTTACCAGCTTAGTATCTAGAGAGCATAGCACATTGACTTATTGTTGGTGTGCTATAGCTACTCTTGTTCTACACTTAAATTTCCTGTAACATATACATACACGAGAATATATAAATAAACGTGTCCTAAACTATAAGGAGTAATTAAACTATGGATTCTTTTGATAAATTGGGTAAATACTTACCTATTGTAGCACAATTATTAATAACTATACTATTAGTAAATCACTGGTATAGAGGCTTAGAATATATGCCCTTATTAGTTCTATGGGCAATACTATTAAGCTTGTCAATTTGTACTATTATGGACTTAATATATGGTAATGATGAAGAGTAATTAATTGTAGGTGAAAGCTGGGAGCGGCAAGTAGCCTACACAATTTATAACATAACAAGGAGCGAACAAATGATAGCTATAGGTAATGGTGAGCCTTGTCCATTTTGTGTAACAGAAGATAACAGGCTTGTTGAAGATATATTTATAAATGATGTAGATAATGATATTATGGAACATATGAAGAATGAGCATCCATCCGAGTTAAGTAACGCGTTGTTCAAAGAACCTCCTCCTAAGCCCTGGTTGGAACAGCGATTTCAGTTACTCTTAGCCAAGATATATGCCAAACTGAGAGCTATAAATGAAGATGAACGAGTAAATCAAGAGACTTTTGAAGAGTTTATGCAAAACATTTATGCTGATGTAAAGGAACATTTCGAGAATGAGAGTAACTGAGTTCATTCATTATATCAACCGTAAAGATGTGGGGCTTGGTAGGAATATAAAGGATATAGACTATTCACATATAACTATCAAGCAATCCACTAAGAGAGCAAGATATCAATATCAATTAGAGCTAAGGAGGAAGGATGGCTAGAAGGAAATATACTACTTATCTT
>TARA_R100000700_G_scaffold17073_1_pt1 | contig 13675 bp, 4 predicted proteins | sample TARA_R100000700 | Tara Oceans TARA_R100000700 (sample SAMEA2622810) | marine metagenome | biome: marine biome (ENVO:00000447); feature: marine epipelagic mixed layer (ENVO:xxxxxxxxx); material: "saline water (ENVO:00002010), including plankton (ENVO:xxxxxxxx)" | depth 120 m | reverse complement strand
GAATTTTATCAAGAACATTGAAGGAAGGATACTTTATGTTAATCCGAATGATCTTGATTCATCCGATAGTATAAACAATGACGGTAATTCGTTAGCACAACCATTCAAGACGATTCAGAGGGCACTCATTGAGGCAGCACGATTCTCTTATGTATCTGGTGACAATAACGATTATATAGAAAGAACAACAATACTTGTATATCCTGGTGAACATGTTATTGATAATCGTCCAGGATACGCAATAAAACCTGATTCTGGTAATCCTACTGTAGCAAAAGCGGTTGCCCCGAATGGTGGAGAGTCGAACGCACAAGATGAGTTTACATTAACTCTGACTTCTAATTTTGATATAGAGCAAAAGAATAATATTTTATATAAGTTTAATAGTGTAAATGGTGGTGTTGTTGTACCTAGAGGAACTTCTTTAGTTGGTTTAGATTTAAGAAAGACAAAGATAAGACCAAAATATGTTCCAAACCCAATAGATCCTGCTGTTCCTACTTCTGCTATTTTTAGAATTACTGGTGCATGTTATTTCTGGCAGTTCTCTTTATTTGATGGTAACACAGACGGAACTGTATATACTAACAATAAAAGTTTTGATGGTGTAAATGATGTAGCTACTCCACTCTTCTCTCATCACAAATTAACTTGTTTTGAGTATGCAGATGGTGTTAATGTAGCAGCACCTGGATATGAGAAAACTGATCTCGACATGTATTACTATAAATTAGGTAATGCATTTAATGCTTCAGCATCTACAAAAGAAATTCCTGCTGCAGATAAGTATCCTCTTAATCCTGAAGGTTTTGCAAAGAGAAGACCAGAATATGAAATAGTTGGTGCATTTGCAAGTGATCCTATTACTATATCAAATATCATTTCTGGTGATGGATCAACTCCTTCTAGACTTATTACAATTACAACTGCGAAAGCACATGGATTAAACCAAGGAACACCTATTAAGGTTGATGGAGTAAGTCAAGGAACTAATACTGTAATTTCTTATAATGCTTCTTCAGTTGTTCAAGAGGTTCTTAGCGATACTCAGTTTACCTATTTAATTAATGGATCTACTACTGGATTATCTGCTAGTACTTCAGGTACAGGACTTAGTGTTGCTAATGCAACTGTAACTGTTGAGACTGATACTGTAGAAGGTGCATCTCCTTATATCTTTAACTGTTCATTGAGATCAGTTTATGGTATGCAGGGAATGAAGGCAGATGGTAAGAAGGCAACTGGTTTCCGTTCAATGGTTGTTGCCCAGTTTACTGGTATTTCATTGCAGAAAGACGATAGAGCATTTGTAAAATATAACAAATCAAATAGAACTTATGAAGGTATATCCCTTAGTACTATTACTACTGGTAGTAAATTAGCAGCAGAATCTTCTGCTCTTGATGTAAATAAGGTTTATCATTTAGATTCTGATGCAGTTTATAGAAGTGGATGGGAAACTACACACGTTAGTATTACTAATGATGCTATTCTTCAGATAGTTTCTGTGTTTGCTATTGGATATAATAAGCATTTTGGTGCAGAGACTGGTGGAGACGCATCTATAACAAACTCCAACTCCAACTTTGGTCAGTTATCATTAAGTTCTGATGGATTTAAAGCAGAAGCCTTTGAAAAGGATAATACTGCACTTATTACTTCAATTATTACACCAAAATCAATCGCTGGAACTGCTAAAACTAGTGGAGAAAGTACAACTAAGATTGATTGGTTCAAGATTGATGCTGCAAAAACTAGAGCAGTTGGTATTAATAGTCATCTTTATGTTAATGGATTCATAAACGATAGTGATGCTCCACCAACTTTAACAGCAGGATATCGTATTGGTGCAAGAGGTGGACAGGTAGGAATTAATTCTGGTAGTCAAGAAATATTATATGTAACCATTGGAAAACGATCTAATCCAAATAGAGTTACTCGTAGTGCCACTGTTCATATGGTTGATGGTGGTGGAGTAGGTGCAGGTCTTTCTGTTTATATGGGAAGTAGTGTAAGTGTAAAGAGATATCCTGTTGTATCTGGTCCAGTTAATAATAAATTTAACATTGGAACACACGAATTAACAACTGGTGAAACTATTAGAGTCTTTAGTGATGATGCAGATCTTCCTGAAAATCTAGATGATCATACTCTTTATTATGCTATTGTAGATTCTACTACAGAAATTAGAATAGCATCTTCATTTACAGATGCTGAGAATTCAGAGGCAATCACGATTTATGGTGGATCTAAACTAAGTGTAGAAAGTAGAGTTCATGATAAAGAGTCTGGTGAGATTGGATCTCCTATACAGTTTAATAGTAATGCTGCAGGACCATTCACTAGAGAGGGTGCTTCTGTAACAGAGACTGCTGGTTGGTATATTACTGTTGATCCTAATAATAGTGTTTATCAAGATATTGCTGCTCAGACAACCGATCTTCCTGAGGAGGGTACTACCAATGTAAGTTATATTTCTCGAACAGAAGACTCTAGATCTCTTGACGAGAAAATCTACAAGATGAGGGTTGTTGTTCCTAAAGAAGTTGTAAATGGAAAGAATCCAGAAGAGAGTTTTATTATTCAAGATTCTAGTACTACAGGAGCAAGATCAGCTGCTGATTTCAGTTTAACTTCTATAGATTCTGATGATTGGGAGTATGGTAGAAATCCAAGATTCATTAGTACATGTACAGTTTCATCAAATGTTGTTACTGTTTTAACCGATCTTCCTCATAACTTAAATGTTCATGATAAGGTCACTATTAAAAATGTAAAAAGTACTAACAATACTGCTGGAGCAGCAAATTCTGCATACAATGGTGTCTTTTCTGTTAGTGAAATTGTTGATAGTAAGTCCTTTAAGTATCCAACGACTGACACTGATGGATTATTACATACTGTAGGTACATTTACAAATGATGTAACAACTAGAGATACAGATCTTCCAAGATATGAAATAACTGATATTGGTCAAAACTATTATATCTACAGGAATGAAACTATAACTCCTTATATTGAAGGAATACAAGATGGTATCTATCATGTATTTGTTCTAAATGCTGGTAATGCAATGCCAGAGGAGTTTACTGATCTTAAGTATAGTCAGAATGTAGTTGATCTTTATCCACAATCTGATAGGGATAATTTAAATCCTAATGCTTCTGCGACTGTTTCAACAACTAAGAGAAGTCCTCTAGGTGAGGTTGCAACCAATTACTTAAAGGATAGTTTAACTAGAGAAAGTGCAGATAAGTTTATCAAAGACTTTGGTTTAGGTAATGTAATTACAACTGTAAGTGATAGTGGTACAAGTGCTACTCTTACTTTTGATAGAGGACATAATTATAATGCAATAGTACAGGGAACTATTACTGCAGGATCTGGTTACATAACTGGAACACATCAAAACGTAAAACTACTTAACAATAATTCAGACCCAACAGTTGGTACTTGGAAAGGTGCTACTGCAAAAGTAGTTGTTACTGGTGGTGCTGTAAGTAGTGTTGAAATTATTGCGAAGGGTGGTGGATATAGTTCTGATTCATTATACTTTGATCAGACTAGAATTGGTGCTGGTAATGGTGCTGCGAGATATGTTATCACTAGCACAGGAACCGATATTGGTATCGCTAACAACGTTGGAGATGTTGTTCAGGCAACTGGTATAGGAACTCAAACTGATGGATATTATAAAATCGCAACGGTTCCTAATCATACTCAAATATCAATTGCGAAGAGTATTGGAGATCCAACTCCTTATGCTGGACAATATATTCTTGATATTGGTCCTTCTGTAAGTATAGGATCTACTGCTTGGACTGATGAAGTTTTAACAGTTAATACCTCTACTGGACATGGATTAGTTGTTGGAAATTCTTTCAGAATATTAAACAGTTCTAATGAAAGACTTGGTGACTTTGTTGTTAGTGAAGTTAGTGATGTTGATACCATTAAAGCAGTAGTTGGTCTTACAGATATTTCTGGATCTAGTACCATCTATAAATTGGGAATGGATACTAACAATGCACTTTCCGATAAAGATGGTGAGAATCTTGGTACTAGAGGTTTATCTTTCTACGATAAAGAAAGTTTGAAACTCGTAGCAGATTGTTTAGCTGCTGCTACTACTATTAATGTCGCACTTCCAACTGCTGCTGGTATAGGAACCATGACTAGATTCCCATTGGGATCTTACTTACAGATTGGAAATGAGATAATGAGAGTTTCCTCATCTACTCTTTCTGGATCTAGTAACAATGAAATAAGTGTAATTCGTGGTGCTTTAGGATCTATAAAGTCTAAACATCTTAATGGAGCAGTAGTTAAAAAGATTAAACCAATTCCTGTTGAATTCCGTAGACCATCTATTCTACGTGCATCTGGACATACATTTGAATATGTTGGATATGGTCCAGGTAACTATTCAACTGGTTTACCTCAGGTTCAAGTTAAGACACTTACCGAAAGAGAAGAGTTCTTAGTTCAGTCACAAGAAAGATCTTGTGGTGCTGTTGTCTATACTGGTATGAACAACAGAGGTGACTTCTTCATTGGTAATAAGAGAGTTAGTTCTACAACTGGACAAGAGAGAACATTTGATGCTCCAATACCAACTGTAACTGGTGAAGATCCTGCACGTTTAAGTGTGGTCTTTGATGAAGTAATCGTTAAAGAAAGAATTAATGTAGAAGGTGGTAAATCTAATAAGATTCTATCAACGTTTGATGGTCCTGTTACATTTAATGGTGATATTAAGATGAATGGTGATGTTACTTTCAACGGAACTATTAAATTCACAGGTAAGACTGAATTTGAAAGTATTTCATTAGCAGGTGCTAATTTTGAATCTGATGTTACTTTTGAAGATGATGTTTATGCTTTATTTGGTGATGATAAAGATTTAAAGATCGGACATAATAATACTGGTAGTGAGAGTGTAATTGAGCAGGTCTCAACTGCAACTGGTAATTTAAAGATAAAGGATGCTGGAGTTACTAGACTTGAAGTTGCTCCTTCTGGTTTAGTTTTATCTGGTATTTCCACATTCTCTGGTGATGCGGAGTTCACTGGTGATTTATATAATGCACTATGGGATAAGTCTACAGATTCACTTCACTTTAATGATTTCGCAGAGGCAACCTTTGGTAATACCTCAGCTGATCCTGATTTAGAGATTTATGCGAATGGTACTAATTCGGTAATACATCATACCTTAAACTCTGGTATGCTTCATTTAAAATCTAATAAGAGTATTGATCTTATTACATCTGGGTTTACTGCTATTAGAGCAGTAGGTGATGCGGTATCTGCGGCTACATTGTATTTTAATGGTAGTGAGAAATTAAGTACTACTGCGGCAGGTATATCCATTAGTGGTGATTTATTATGTACTGGTGATATTACTGCTTTCTCATCTTCTGACGAAACATTAAAGGATAATATTACACCTATTTCAGACCCTCTTATGAAGGTGATGTCTATCAGTGGTAATACATTCGATTGGAACGAGAAATCAGGTAAAACAGGAAGTGACACTGGTGTAATTGCACAAGAGGTTGAAGCACTTGGATTGCCTAATGTAACTACTACTAGAGAGGATGGTACTAAGGCAGTTAGTTATGAAAAACTTGTTCCTCTTCTTGTTGAGGCAATTAAGCAGCAGAATAATCTTCTCTTAGAACTTAAGATGGAAGTTAACCAATTAAAAGGTAATTGATCAATGGCATTACAAGGATCGGGTGCAATAAAATACTCTGAGATTGAAGCAGAGTTTGGTAGATCTTATGCAAATCAGCAAGAAACTTATACTGTACCGTGGGTAAAATGGACTCCTCAAGCAGCATGGGTTTTATCAAGATTAGGTGGTGGTAATGCAAGCACACCAAACTGGTCACAGTTCTTGGTTGATTATGGTGTGTATCCTTCTAATACAGATCCTTTAGTTGGTACTCATACTGGTGTATGGAGGATCTTTTTTCCTGCAGGTAGTTATACTATAGAAGTTCAGGCAGATAATACTGCAGTATTGAAACTTGATGGTTCTACTTTAGGATCAACTGTTGTAACTAATCCTCAATTAAATTCAGCATTTTATAGCTTTACTGTTACAGAAGATCAACATTATATTGAAGCAGATGTAACTAATGTTGATAATGGACAACCTTGGGTAAATAATCCTGCTGGAGTAGCATGGAAAATAACAAAAGATATTGATGGATCTGAGTTTGCTAATTCAACTCAAGGATTTAATTATTCAGTTGCTAGTACAGGATGGGGATCTCTTTTAAATACTTACGGTGTTTATCCTTCTGCTACTGATCCATTATTAGATACAGTACATACTACAACTTATGTAATTGAACCTACAAGTTCTGGTGATTTAACATTTGAAATATCAGCAGACCATGAAGGTAGTATTAAACTTGATGGTACACCATTAATATCTCAAGTCGGTGATTCAAATGGTTCAACTACTACAACAACATATGTTGAGGAAGGAAGGCATACTTTAGAAGTTTCTGTAGAAAATATTACTTCTACTACATTACCATCTAATACTTGGTTTCATAATCCAGGTGCCGTAGCATTTACTGTTAAAAATACTTCGGGAACCATAATTAAATCTTCTTTAGATGTTGGACTACAGGGATCATTTACTGAAGGTAGTGGAGCATATAGTTTAGGTAACTATAGAGTTAATGCCTCTTATGGTGGAATTTCATTTCCATTAGATACTAATGCAGGTGCAGATTCAGATACAGATATTCCTCAGAGTGGTCCAATAAAGTTTAGTGATTTTTATAATGGTCGATTAAACATGCTTGTTAATTATTTTGGACAGGATGAAACTAGACCAGAAAAGGGTAGTACTAGATATAATGATCCTGCAGCCGTTGTAGTTGTTGGTGGTTTTAAAGAAAGACCAAATAGTACAACTGGAAAAAAAGTTCATCTAGTTGTAGGTAAGACTATGGGTTCTAAGAAATGGGAATCTAGTGGTGAAGAAACTAAGTGTGCTATAAGAACTGGTACTTGGAATAGTGATACTAAACTTGTAGTAGATGTTGGACCTACTGCTAAAGTATTTGGTGCTGGTGGAGATGGTGGTCAAGGACAAAGGCATAGTCAAAATGGTCTTCCTGGAAAATCTGGAACCAGTGCTATTGGTATTGAATATGAAGGAACTGGAAATACTGAAGTAAATATTAGGTCTGGTGGTGTTGTTGCTAGTGGCTTCGGAGGAGGCGGTGGTAGTGGCGGTGGTCGTGGAGAAAATAATGAATTTATGAAAGATGAAAGTGATCGTGTAGTAGGTTCTGGTGGTGGAGGTGGTCAAGGAATTCCTGCTGGACAAGGTGGTGGTTCATATGATCCTGCTAGAGCTGGACAAGATGGTACTGCTGATGAAGGTGGTGAAGGTGGAGCAGGAGCTACTGGTGAATTTGGTTGTTTTTCTAATGCTGGTGGAGATGGTGGAGAAACTACTGTAGCTGCACAAGCAGGTGGAACAGGTGGTGACGAACCCAATACAAGTGGTGGTGCTGCTGGTGCTGCTGGTGCTGCAATTCGTAAGTCAGGTGGTATTACTCTTAGTATTACTAATAACGGTACTGTTTATGGTTCAACATCCGCTTCTGGAGTTACATAAATAACTAAAAATCTAATGGCATAGATTATAGATGGCGAATATCAGAAAGACATTTAATTTTAGAGAAGGCGTTAAAGTTGATGACAGCGTTCTAGTTGTTGCAGGAGAACGAGTAGGTATTGGAACTACTGTTCCTGCACAAGTCCTCGATGTTCGTGGAAGAGTAACGATAACTGGTGACATTGATTACAGTAATTCTACAACAACTGGAATCTCGACCTTTGCTGAAGTAAGATTAGGAACAGGAGTTACAATCTCGTCCTTAAGTGGGGTTATAACTGCTACGAGTTATTATGGTGATGGTTCTACTTTAAGTAATTTACCAACATCTCAATGGGTAGATATGGATGTTGGACTGGGATTTACCAGTATATACAATAGAGGCAACGTAGGGGTGGGGACCACCGATCCTAGACATACCTTCCAAGTTGGTTCTAATCCTGATGATTCTGGAAAGAAAGGTGTAGGAATAAATTCTGAAACAGGTAATATTAAATCTAGTGGTATTATAACTGCTACGAGTTTTGTTGGTTCATTAACAGGTAATTCATCTGGAAATGTAACTGCAACTACTTTAAGTGTAACTGGTGTATCAACATTTAGTGATAAGGTTAATGTTACTAAACATGCTGGTATTGGTAGTATAACTGTTACGGGTGTATCAACATTTGTAGGACAAATAGATGGTAATGGTGGTGCGGATATATCAGGTGGAGAAACTACTTTAAGTTCTGCTACTGTCTCTGATTTAACTTCAGGAAGAGTTGTAGTCGCTGGTACTTCTGGATCTTTAGATGACAGTTCTAATCTAACATTTGACGGTACTAATAAATTAGCTGTAACTGGTGGACTAACTGTTTCTGCTGGTGCTACATTTACTTCATTAGTAAATGTTACTCACACATTGTCTTCAGGTATAGGATCTTTTGGATCTAATGGAAGCGTAGCAGTTGGAATTGGAACTACAAATCCTATAGCTCAACTTCAAATATTAAGTGAAAAAGATTCATCTAATGATGGATTGTCTAGGATTGTTTTAGGAAGAGGAAAGGCACTTGCAGGTAATAATGGTGCAATAGCATTTGGAAATACTGCGGTATCTTTCCCCTATAGTGGATCAAAATCATTAGATTTTCTTAATTATGGTCAAGGAAATGTTAATTTCTATCTCGAAGCAGGTAGTACAGGAGTTAGCACAGGAGATTTCCATTGGCATAGGAGAGGAAATTATGCTCGTTTGATGTCACTAACCTATTCAGGTTCATTAGGTATAGGAATTACTCAACCTGTTAATACCTTACATGTGGTAGGAACTTCTACAGTTACTAATAAGGCATACTTTGGAGGTGATGTTGAATTTGGTGACAATGATATAAGTAGAATAGGTTCAATAACTGCCGATTCATTAACTGTTTCTTCTTTATCTGCTACTCTAACTGGAAATGTTAATGCTACATCAGGTGTTTCTACTTTCACTAATGTAGAAGTAAATAATGATGTTGATCTTTTAGGTGTGGTTGGTATTGGAACAACTGCTACAGATGATTTCCCATTAAGAATTAATGGCACTGCTAATAAACTATTTACAGTATCAGACACAGGTGTTGTTGGTATAAAAACAGATGTATTTACAACAAATGGTATCAACTGTGTAGATGGAAGTGCTATTTTTGCTGGTGTTGGTGTAGGTACTATTAATACTACAAAAGCAGCAGTTGATTTTTCTAACGCAGGTACGCTTGGTATAACAACCACTAACAGGTTTATGTTACCACCTAAAGTGACTACCACAGAGAGAAATGCTATCGCTGCTGTTGTTGCTGGTGCTATAGTGTATAATACCACTTCAAATATGCTACAATGTTATAATGGTACTGTATGGCAGGATTTATTCTAACCAATAATTAAAGTGGCACAGACCCTCTTGCATTTTATGTAAGGGGGTTTTATAATGCCTTTATATAATCATTTTCTGATGGACAATACAGTCTATATCGCTGGTACTATTCAATCCGACATATTTCATGTTGGGATGACAGAAAATAATCGTGATCCAGAGGATAGGTGGCGAGATCCTGATTACAGAGCAAAAATGATCTATGTCCCTTATAAAGTGGCAGCATTTTATACTGGAGATCTTAGGGATGAACCTGTTTCAAAATATATTTTAAAGGATAAGAATGTATATCTGTTAAAGGAGGAGGTTGATATTCGATCTGATGAAATTTATAGAGTTGATGCTGAGAATCCTGCTGAATATATTAAAAATCTCGTAAAAGAAGCAATTGAATATTATAATTCTGATTCTCGTGAGAGATTAGAATCATTTACTCCTAGATTTGGTCAAGAGGATGCAATAAAAGAGATTGTTGATACATTATTAAAGGATAGTAATTGTTTATTTGCTGGATATACTGGTATTGGTAAAACTCTTATTAGTGAAGTAGCAGTTCTTAGATATTTTAATAGTATAAAGAAAGGTGGATTAGTATTAGTTACCACTCCTATTCCTGATACTTTAAATTCTTTTATTAGGGGTTTAAAGAATATTGATGTATCTGCTACTAGAGAACAGAAATATAGTTATATGACTAAGAAAGAATGGGAAAATACCTCTTTACAGGATGTAAAGAAAAGAACTAACAATGGTGAGGTTATATTTTTACTTCTTACTGCTCAAGATCTCTTTTATGATGATAAGAATGGTGATTCAACAATTAGAGGTAAGTATAATAAACTAAATGGTAAGATTGATCTGTGGGTAAGAGATGAGGGTCATAAGTTCTATCGTGGAGAAAGAACTTCTACTCTTCTTGATTGTTTACAGGCATCTGCTATTCTTGATCTTAGTGCTACTCCATATAATTTTCTTGATACTTATGATAAAAATACCATAGTTAATCGTGATTTATTATGGGGATCAAAGCATAGAGAATACACTAAACTTCCTAACATTGCTATTGAATCTTATGATACGCCATTTGTAGCGTTAAGTGATAAGATTAAAGCTGCATATGATATTGAAGAGGGATATGATCCTCGTAAATGGTTTGTTCGTGATGATAATAGTGCATATGTTTATATTGAGGATATTGTAGAAACATATGGTCTTAAGTATGTTGAGGTATTACCTAAGAATAAAAATCATTTAAATGTTAATCTTTCAGATAAGAGAGTTTCATTAGATGTTCTTCCTGCTGGTGAAGATGGAGATGGAGCAGCAGATAAGTATCCTAATCTTGCTAAGGTTCTTAATCAACGTATTAAAACGAGATATTTTATTGATGCGTGGAATCTCGAACAAATGTCTACGAGAAATAATCTAACACTTGAACAGTGTGTTGATAAACTACTAGAAAAATATCCTGCTCTTAATATTTTAACTTGTCGTAAATTTACAACAGGTACAGATATTCCTCAAATTAGCCATATTAATTTATTTGATAAGATTTCAAGTCCTACTGAGTTATCTCAGTTAATTGGTCGTGCTATTCGTCAGGTAGAAGGAAAGAATCAAGTTCAATTATATAATCATTGTCCTGGTAATCAGATTGATCTAGCATTAGGAATTGCTGCGAGAAAGAGTTCTGATCTTAGTGGTGGTAGTCAAGTTGAATACTTAGAATCTATTCCTTTTACTAAGTATCTTCTTAATAGTATTAAACCAACAATAGTAACTCCTGAAGAGATTATAAGTCAGGTAAATGACTATTATAGATCTTTAAGTAATCCTAGACCACATAGAGGAAAACTTGCTAATGCTATTTTACAATCTGGAATAGATTTAAATTCAATAGATTTCACGAAGTTGGGAAAGTATAATAATAATATTAATATAAAAAAAGTTACGGTATATTCTGATAAGAATAAATCAAAGGTAAAAAATATTAGTCCTCAAGGATTTACTACTACTCCTAATGATAAAAAATTAGATGCTCTTAATGATATGCTTATTTCAATGGGTATTGAAATGACTTGGATTGCATATACTCAAAATAACTATAATGCTTCAGAAATTATTGATAGTGAGGAGATGAATTTGATGTTTGGTTCATATCCTTTGAGTGTTGCAAAACAGTTAATAAATCCTTTGATAAAAAACAATGTTTATAATTTTTTTGTAGAGTTCTTAAAGGGTAAAAAAGAGGCATATAGTACCTTATCTTTTGAAGAAGTGCATGATGATATTTTTATTAATACAAAGAGAAAGACTGATGCAGGACTTGTTTATGTTCCTATAGAATTAGCATATAAACTTGTTGACAAACAGATACAAGAAGTATATAATAAGGGTAAAAGAAACTTTTTAGTTATAAATGCTTTAAGTGGATCTATTGCTTATGCCCTTCATAAGAAGTATCCTGATGCAAATATATTTTGTGGTGAGTATTATTCATATTTTAAGAGACATTTAAAGAATCTTATTCCTGAGTGTCAAATTGATGATTTAGAAGTTAATTCTAAACAACGTCCCATTCTTTCAACTTACAAAAATATGAAATTTGATGTAGTTATTAGTAATCCACCTTTCAACAACCCAAAAAATAAATCAAAGAAGGGTAAGAATGGAAATAATACTTTATACATATCTTTTATTAATTTGGGTAAAAGTATCCTTAAATCTGGTGGAGTATTGAAGTTTATTAATCCACCTAGTGCATTAACTAAATCTACTGTTTTAAATGAACCCACACCTACACTTAATAGTTTAATACAAGATGGTTCTGTAGAAAATATTGATTATACTACTGAATCTTATTTTCCATCAATAGATTGTCCTATTTGTAGTTGGACTTATGTTGATGGTAAAAAACAAGGAAAGGTTACTATTAAGCATGATAATTCAGATGTAAATGGTGAGTATGATATTAAAGATGTTTATTTTCTTCCACACTCATTGGAGAAAATTGAATATGATCTTTATAGAAAAATTGCACATAATCAGGATGGTGAGATATTAGAAGTTATTAGAAGTGATAAGAAGAGAGTATTAGATGGCACACTTCATACGTTTGGGTATCCTAAAGTTCAACTTGGTGGTGAAGGACGTATTAATTTTCATAAGAAAGATTATCCATTTTTAAGTTCTAAGTTAGCACTATGGTTGTTTGATTATCTTAGAAGAATTGATGGACAATTATCTCAAAGACAGTTAAATGGTATTAAAATACCTGTGAATGGATTTGATCTTACTGATGAAGAAATGATCTTTATAGATGATGGTGAGTGGAGGAATTTTAGTAAGCAAGAGCAGAAAGATGAAGAACAAACACAATAAACTAACAGGATCAAAGATTGAAAGATCTGATGATCGTATTGATACTACTGCTGAAGTCTTCACTCCATTAGAAGTATGTAATAAAATGGTAAATGAGATACCAGAAGATATACTTAAAAATCCTGAGTCTACATTTGTAGATCCATCTGCAGGTAATGGTAATTTTATTATATCTCTGAGAGATAAACTAATTGAATATCATTCAGAGGAGCATGTATTGGATAATATGTTATATGCTATAGAACTTATGGAGGATAATCATAAAGAAATGTGTGATCGGTTGGGAGTGGATATTACACACCCTCATTATGTGTGTCACGATGCACTTACCTATGATTATGGGTTTGGAGAACCAGTTGGAGTGGAGAAGTGGTTCAGTTAGATAACTGTCACAGAACCCCTTAATAGGGGTATTTTTATGCTATAATATATTCAACTGAGAAACATTGATGCCATTACGTCCACACCAACTTGATGCTCTGGATGCTATGGTAAATCATTCTAAGGGGCAGATTATCGTTCCTACAGGTGGTGGTAAAACCATGTGTATGATAGAGGATGCTAAGAAGACATTCAATACTACTGGTGTATTTCGCAGTGGTTTGGTTGATGGTGCAACTATTGTTGTAGTAGCACCACGCATATTATTAGCAGAGCAACTATCATCTGAGTTCTTAGAAATAATTGATAATGCTAGTGTGATGCACGTTCATAGTGGTGAAACATCACATCATTCTTCAACTAAA
>TARA_R100000700_G_C3179467_1_pt1 | contig 13686 bp, 9 predicted proteins | sample TARA_R100000700 | Tara Oceans TARA_R100000700 (sample SAMEA2622810) | marine metagenome | biome: marine biome (ENVO:00000447); feature: marine epipelagic mixed layer (ENVO:xxxxxxxxx); material: "saline water (ENVO:00002010), including plankton (ENVO:xxxxxxxx)" | depth 120 m | reverse complement strand
CTACTGTAGCACCAGCTTTATACCATTCAGCGTTGCCTTGGACTGTGAAGCTGACAGTACTTCCAGATCCAGAGCTACTACAAGTACCATCGCCGAGATCGCCATCACTACTACCATCGTATGATGGAGGGCTTGCTGTACATTCAGCATGGTCAGCACACTCATCAGATTGACGACTCCATTCTCCCGGCGGTTCATTCCATTGATAACTAGCTTGATAGCTAGAGCAGTTGTCGCCCTGTGGAGCATTGCTATTAGGTGTGGATACTACAGGCTTTCCGCCACGAACACCACTACCTTCAAAGGGTAAATATAATAAGGAGAACTTACTGTTCTTAAAGTCCCTGTCGGCACTTCCTCTCCAATATCCGTAGTCCAAGTGCGTACCGCTCGGGAAAACGGCATTGTCTTGCTTATATGCGACCTTGCCGTTTATTACCAGCGAAGCATTATTATTAATCTCTGCCACAAGAAGGTTCCCGACTAGGTTTGAACGTTAGTTTCGATTGTTTTACTGCGTCTTTTGCCAATCACCTCTGAATCTCTGCCGAGTTTAGGGAAGTGCTTCTTGAGCATTGAATTAATACCCTGTCTGACCTTACCGGCAGCTATTTCTCCAATCGCTCCCTCAGCTTCGCTCAGCCACTCAGCTCCATTGAGATGGACATCTACATTTATTGTACCACCGACATCCACGCTAAATCCTCCTCTAAGGACATCACTTAGTCTGTCAATTTGTACAGAGAATCTTTGTATGCTTTTGTCAAACTGAGATGCGTCTATCATCGCTACTCCGCCGCCACTGACTGTGTCGCCGTCATGATAGTACCCATTTCCTCCACGACGCTTGGTTCCAGCACGACCCATGTTGTTTATGCTTCTTAAAGTTGAAACACCAACAGCATCTACTGCGGCTTTTCTTACAACGAACTCTCCGGGAGTAAGCATAGCTGGAACAGTGTCAGTACCTCTACGGATGAATGCTCCAGTGCTTGCGTAGATCATACCTCCTGCATATCTACTTGTTACCGATTCTGCTTGATTTCTTCTTTCCTCTGCCTTTTGGTTGGCTATGGTTTCAGCTTCTGTACGAGCTTCCGACAATTTCTGATTTGCTTCATTTATCTCCACTTGTAAAGTATTCAGCGACCCTGTAATAGCATCAAGCGCATTGTTTGCGTTGGTCACAGCTTCTCCAAAGCTTGACATAGGACCTAATGGTATTCCTGACAGGGCTGCGCTCAATTCTTCAAAACTCATACCAGACTCAAGCATCCTATCTAAGGTATTAGCGCTAATTCCAGCAGCTAAAGCCTCTTCGCGAATTGCTGCTGCATTTCCCTCTCTCGTAGCTGTACCAGCCATGATCGAAGCTTGCAAGACATCTCCAAGCATGTCGTCATCAAACTCTCCCATATTAGCGAACCTAGTCCTGAATTCTTTGATGATTTGAGCTCCTAGCTCAGTGTCGCCAAAGGTTCTCTTCATTTGTTCTTCAATTGCTTGTGCTACTTTTTGTCTTCCTGTTTCTGTATCTACTTCTGCATCGCTCAAGCCAAAGAACTGACCTATTCTATCAATAATCTGAGTTGTTCCTCCCTCGTCTACTAAGTCTTCCATTTTTAATCCAAACTCTTCACCAAAGAACTTGAATAAGTTTTGAGAGGCTCCAATTCCTGTAGCGTCAGAGTCTTCTAGATTTCTAATTCCTTTTATCATGTCCCTTTCTTCTGCCGTCATTCCAGAAGTACCAATTCTTTTTATTAAATTCCTTCCGCTCTCTGTGTTAATCTTGTCAAATTCAGCTGTAGTTAGTTTGAAGTCACTTCTAATCTTATTGGCCGCATCCCGATTGGACTCCGCAGCTTTCAAATTTACCTCAGCGGTTCGTTGTTCTTGTTCTAGCCTTCCCTTCTGAGCCTCTAGCATAATCTTCTTGAGCTCTGCTAAAAACGTAGCATTTTGGTTAGCTATGACTTTATTCATATCATCAAGAGCTTGTCCTTGTAGCTCTGCTAATATCTTCGCAGCTTCTTCCCTATCTTTGAGGACATCTCTGATTTCCCTCATGATGTCAACTTCTGTCTTAGAAGCTTCAAACAAAGCCTTGGCTTGACTTTCAAGCATGGCAGGATCAGCTTGTCCTGCATACCTTCTTTGGAACTCAGAGATCATGAGCTGTTCAGCTTCTTTGCCTTTGCCTTGAGCTCTCAGGAAGCCAATTACATCTTTTTGTCTTTCTCTAGAAAGTCCAGCCAGACTTCCTGTTTCTTGAGTTCTTCTTGTGGCAAGAGCAGTCCTGATAGCCCTATTTGAACTACTAGCATCACCAAACATGATGTCTTCTGCCATCGAGCCTTTTGCTTCTCTTTCTTTTCTAGCTTTAGAAAGACGTTCTTGTAGCTGGGCCAGCAGTTCTGTGGAGCTCTTATAATTTTCTAAAACCTGAGTAAGACTTTGGAACTCACTTCTTAAGGTCTCTGACTCATCTAGAAGTGCTCTTTGTTCTCTTATCTGGTCTACATTTAATCCGCCGCCTTGGTCTGATTGCAGTTGCGCAAGTTCATTAAGCCTGTTAGCTATTTCTCTCATCCTGTCTCTGTTTGCTCCAGCGGCAGCTCCAACAGAGGAAAGACCGGCGCCAGAACCAAGACGAGTATTTGATAGCAAAACATTCTGTCTTCTCTCAAAATCTGCTTGAGGTTGTCCAGCAGCAATCGAGCCTCCAGTCATTTCTCTTATTATTTTTGCATTGTCTTGCTGTACGCTTACGACTGCTCCAAGCGCCTTAATATATTTTTGCTCAAGGTCAGTCCTTTTCTTAAGTGCCTGAGCTAACTGTGCGTTCTGTTTGCTGATTATCTCTCTCATTGTATTAAAGAGATCTACTGCTATAGTTCCGGGCAATCCTTCTATTAACTTTTTAGTAGCACCTTCTATGTCAGCATCTACAAACTCTTTCAGCGTTTTCTTTGCTCCGTCTGCGTCATTAGCCATGTTGCCAAGCTTAGCACTAAACGCATCTAGCTGAGCCTGAACCTCTGGAAGGCTTATGTCAATTCCTGCTTTTTTAAGTCTCTCTTCTAACTTTTTCCGAACGACATCTTCAATTTCTTCACCTTCACCAAGCTGGGTAAGAGAAGCATCTGAAATTATATTTTGCAAGTCTGACTGAACAACATCAGCTATACCAGCAGTGACACCGGCGGCAGTTCCTATGCCGCCCATGACGGAGGCGCCTCCAATCGTAGAGGTGGCCTGAAAGCCTGCCATTATACCGGCGCTTTGTCCAATCATTCCACGCTTGGTAACATCTAATTTGACAAACTTACCTAAAGAAAGAGAAGCGTTATCGGCAGTTGCACTTAAGTTGTCCAGTGCGGTTTTCTGTATGTCTAGTGACTTGGAATAATTTTCTAAAGCTGAGAATAGATAGTTCATACTAGACCTAAGAGTGTTCATCTTAGCTATAGTATCTGCCATGTCTTTCGTTCGTTGGTTTGCTAAGGCTTGGGCTTTTATCTGATCCATATACTGCTTTTTAAGCCTATGGAATGGTATGCCCTGCATCAATGCAAGTTGTCTAACTGCATTTTCGGCATTAGTCGCAAACAAAGCTTGAGCCTCTGCGGCAGTACGACCGCCACTTGCAACATCTTTTACTAATTTATCTAGACCAGCAACAGTCCCCTTGATGACTTCAGTTCTGGCTTTCAGTGCATTCTGTCTGTCCTCATCATTAGTTACCTGATATAGTCTTTCAGCTGTACCAGCCAAAGTTCGACCAGCTTGTACTACGTAAGAGCCTGCCTCTATTCCACCAGCTTCAAAAGCTTTGGTAGCTGAGTTAAACGCATTTATCATAGAGTCAAATTTGAATTTATTTTTAGCGGCATTAATTTTTTCTGCTACCGTGCTAGCAAAATTCGCAAGCTCTGCAAGAGCCATGATCCAACCAACTGGACCCATAAAGGCAAAGATAAGAACCTTGAGTCCCGTCTTGATCGCCTCGCCCACTTTAACCATAGTTTCGGCTTGCATTTGAATGCCTAAGAAGGTGCTTGTTGTCTGCCCTTCTTCTAAAGCTTTCTGTCCTTTTTTGGACATCTTACTACCAGCCGCATAAAGAGCAGCAAAAGCTATAACAGCAGCTCCAACCCCAGCAGCTAATCCGATTAATGGCCCGACTGCCCCAGCAGCAGCAGATGTGAATGCACTGCCAGCCTTTGTCAGCCCTGAGCCGAGCGGCCCTAAACCTTTACCAAAGTTCGACATCTTAGTGCCAACATTAGTAAGGCCTCTACCAATTGAGGTAAATTTTTTGCTCAAGGCTACGGCTGCTGGATTAGCTGCCATAGCAGCGCTCGGTGCGGCTGCTCCCCCTGCCAGACCTGCCATTGACTGATGTTTCATTGCCGTCAAAAAGCCAGTTTTTCCACCGAACTTACCGCTAAGCGCACTCGCTATAGCCTCTTTCTGCTTCGCGACAATTAACAAGCCTGTGGCAATTCCGAGAGCTCCAAACAACTTAATGTTTTCAGCAATCGACTCATTTTGGCCAGATATACTGTCAACTACATTAGAGGCACTATCTGCCAGAGCTTGGAGAACAGCAGGCAACATAGTGAAAATAAATAACGCATTGGTGAGCTTACCCATCATTCCACCAATGCCACCCGTACCACCACCAACAGGTCCAGCACTTCCAGTATTGAATCCAACAATACCACCTTTATTGAACCTAGCAGCTCCATGCCTGTTCATTCGTGAAAGGTTGCCATAGCCAATACTTTTAGCGGACTTTGCATTGACTACAAATTCGCCGGGAGTCAAAAGGGCAGGGACGCTATCAGAGCCATAGATACCACCACCTGTATTTTTTGTTTTCCTTTTTGATCTTAGTGCGGTCGTTCGACGTTGAATTGCGCTTCTAAAAAGACCTTGATTGACCCCTTTTTTAATAACATCTTGTGCAGCTTTGTTGGTGCCGGAAAGCTTGATGTCTGTATAGGGCTGTATGTCCTCCTTAGTGTATTGGCCTAGTGAGGCATTAATAAGGTCAAAGTCTCTATTTCCCGGTTTGTCGGCTTTTGAAATAGCAATAACGTAGTCTTCAAATAACTGACCCATACCTTGGCTAAATTTTTTGCCCATGGTAAGGCCCATAGCATTGCCTTTGGCTCTTTTAGAACTCTTGCTTAATTTTTTTCTACTTTTTATGACAGTGCTTTCTATTGGGTCTTCTGCCATTTTTTTGAAGCCTTCGCTTCTTGTGAATTGAGATACATCCACTGGGGCAGTAAACCTAGTCGCGGGAGCAAGTGTTTTAAGTCTTTTTATAGCAGTAGTTTGTCTGACTTTATCAATCGAAACACTTGACTTATTAAAGTCTCTAGGGTCGCCATCTCCTGTCTTACGAATAAGCATCCCAAGGCTGTCATTCAATTTTACTTTGTTACCAGCGCTGTACTTGTTCATAGCATGAAGACGCTCAGTGCCTATCGACTGAACGGCACTCTTTCTAAGAACAAACTCTCCGGGAGTTAAGACTGCTGGAACGCTATCAGTGTTGCCACTTCCGGGAACGACGCCACCCCTATTAAACCCAAGCATCTTCCCGAAGCCTTTAGCCGCAAATCTACCAGCCATACCTACAGCAAGCATACCAATGACAGGTATCAAAGGACTAAGAGCATCAGCAACTTTGATAGCCGCATTGGCTATCTTAATCATCATGTCTACAAAGACTTGGAATCCTTTAGTCGCAGTGATTGTTCTAAAGAGTTCCTTGACTGTTTCTGTTAGTCTTTGCATCCTAACTATGGTAGCCTTCTGGGCTGTCTGCGCGTCCCTATCTAAAGAACCAGACTCGGCCATGGCAACAGCTCTAGCTTTCTCCGCTTCAGAGAATTGCTGAATCATAGGGATAACTTTAGAAACCTGACGGAAACCACCAAGTTGTTCAATAATCATTGAATACCTGATGTCTCTAGGATCTAAAGAAGCCAAAGCAGCATTAAGCCTTCTAACAGCGTCATAAGAACCAACAAACTTTCCGTCAAGACCTTGAAGCTCAACCCCAAATTGCCTCAAGAATTTAATTGTTGTCGGTCTCTGTAAACGTGTAAAGATAGTCCTAAAACCAGTAGCAATGGTTTCAGCAGTTTCACGAGTGGTCGAACGCACGGATGTGAATAAAGCTATGAGCTCTTCTACACTACCGCCAGCAGCTCTAAATGCACCACCAGCACGCTTGATAGCAGTACCAATGTCAGATGCCTCAACAGCAAATTGACCAGCCACAGCATTAATCTGCCCAAGAACTCTATCAAGGCCAGATGCTTCAATTTTGAATTGCCTCATTACGGCAACCGCAGTTTCAGCTGTATTTTTAATATCATCAAAAGTAGGTGCTAGCGTTGTTTTGGCCAAAGCTTGCATCGCTATTCTGGTATCGTTTGCACTTAAACCAGTTTGCGCCAAAATTCTAGTGACATCTACTAATGAGGATGACGAAACCCCAAGACCTGTACTTATATCACTAATGGATTTTTGTAGACCTTGCAGTTGTTTTACACTTTTGCCCGTAACCTGAGAGACTTTTATCATTTGTCTCTCAAATTGAAGTGCTGCACTAGTGGCATCAGAGATACCTCTAGTCATAATTCTTATTGCGGCGTATGCTAATTGAGTTCTAAGAGCGTAGAAAACAGCACCCTTAAGCTGTTTGCCAAACTTGTTCATCGCTCCCGCTGCTTGATTTGCCTGCTTAGCTACGTTGGAAGTTTGGTTAGCGGTGTTCTTTAATTGCTGATTAGCCTTACCAGAATTGACGTTTACATTTACATTTAACTGATTTTGCAATTGCTGTCTAATTTGCGTTGCAAATCTAGTTAATTGAGGTGCTTGGAAATTCACCTGTGCTGTCAATTGAAATGGTTGCGCCATCTTACACCTCTAAAAAAAATGGGCATACCGATAGCGCAGTTAACTCGCTAACGATATACCCACTTTCCAAGTTTACTATTCGGGATTATTTGTTGCCGTCTTTTTAGGAGGACGACCTCTCCTTTTCTTAGGTTCCTTTATCTCCGTCTCCTCTGCTTCAGCTTCAGCTTCAGCTTCTTCTGAGTTTGGAGGCGTAACTTCTTTTCCATCTTCATCTAGAAATGGAACAAAGTCCATCTTGTAACGAAGCTTGTCATCTAATTCAATACCGTCGTGAGAAAGAAGCTTTCCATCTTCATCTACTCGATATCCAAGCTCGTTCACCCTTTCTCCATCTCTGTTGACTAAATTGCCATCCTCATCAATCAACCTTAGTTCGTCATCTACAAACTTGTAATCTGAAAGGAAAGTATTCTCAGGTAAATTCTTTTCAAAGTTTGCGTCCAAGCCGTATAGCCGTTCGGCTAAAACTCTAGCGGCTTCAACTACATAAGGAGTTCCTGTGTCGTTTTCATAGTCTTCTTGGCTTTCAAATAGTTTTTCACCATTCTCATCAAGAATACATGCAAAGCAAAGATAATTAAATCTAGCATTGTCCGCTTGTCCTTCTGCGGTACTGCTATCCATCTGTGTACGTTCTGCAATGAGATTCCTAAACTCGGCTCTTGAGTCCCTCATCTCTAATGCTATTTGTTTTGCTTCAGAAAGCTTAATACCACCTGAAGCAATCTTTTTCTCGTTATCATTGATGCTTGTGAGTATTTCTTGGTATCTGGTTTCTTTTTCTTGACTCCAAACACCTTGCTCAATTAAAACATCATCGAGTTTTCTTCTCAACACAGCGCCTGACTGTATTGCGTCTCTAAAAGTTCTGTTGTAAGCTAGCTGTGATTCTTTAGATACTTTGGAATTTGGCAACTGAATATATACAGTTACCTTCTTTCCATCATTATCATTAGATTCGACCTTAATTCGTTCCGGCATCTTCATCTCCTTCTAAACTTTTAACTGGGATAGTCATCTCATATCTACGCCAGTTAATATCATAATTAGCAAATTCTCCTTCTAAGTTCCTAGACTGGTTGTTACCCTTGTCTAAAATCTCAGACCTTATTTGAGAGAACTGTTCTCTCATATGTTCCTGCTCTGGAGTTAAGGCTTCTTCTGAGCCGTAGCCCCACAGAAAACCAAAATGTTTTTCTATGATACTAAGAGCGCCTATCATAGTTGTCTCAATTTTCTTTTGAGAGATTTTGAGAAGGCGGTCTTTTGAAATTTGCTTGTATCTTTCCTCTCTTGTTTCCTTGTAGTCTTTAGACTTTCTTATTAAGTCTTGATACTTTTCCATATCCATTATCGGATTCCTTTTTGTTCTTGTGCTATTCTTGTGCGAACATCCATGAAATCTAAATCATGAGCAGTCTTACCTTTTTCAGAAGCAACCTTTATTGCTTTTTGTCTTTGAGCAATATTAAATCTTGACTGTTCTGAATTGAGGTCATAAATTTCTTCTATTTCCTCTTGGTTATCAGCCATGATGAAAATCTCATCAGAGTTTTTGACCTTGTCTGATAATCCATCATCTAAGGACTTGGTTTTTTTATCCTTGTCTCTTTTGCGGTTCTCTTGTATTAGCCAACCATCAAAAGCATCATCGTCTTCAACTATTTCCTTGCTTGGACAATCAGGACTTTCTTGAACATTTTCATAAAGTTTAGACCATCCAACTACGCTTTTTTGTTCTTGAGTGAGCTCAATTATTGGCCTGTCGAAAATAGACGAGCCTTCCTTTGAGCTAGAAGCCCAAAGGCTTCTCCAAGGTTCCTCCCTCGATATCTTCCTAGCATCACTATCTGAAAGCATGTGTTTAGTAACGTGGTTTAGAACCGTGTTAATTCCCACTTCTTTCCAGTCGTAAGGCCGTCCATCCTCAAATGTGACAGTATTTTCTATTAACCAATTAAGCTTTGCGTATGTAGCTAAGCCTTCGCAGGTTACATAATTATACTGCATTTTTTCTTGCATCAATTCAGTGAATTGATCTTCAAGATTTCTTAAATCCTGTCTATAGCCTTCTCTAACTGTAGTTTGTCGAAAGTTCTTAAATATCTTTATTTTAAGCTCTTCGACTTCATTAGGTATTTGCTCTAAAGTTTCTTCCTTTTCTGAAGACCAAATACCTTCCGCTTTTAACAATTTAACAGATTCTTCTGAAGTCAAATTGTCTTTAACTAACGCATCTCGATACGCTTCCTTGTATACTACTTGAGACTTGTATAATTGCTGTAAGCTTGGATTGTGAATACGAAGTACCAAACCCTCTTTGACTTTGTATTCTTTGTATCCAAGAAACAACTCATAAACAATTAAGTCTCTTTCGTATGCTTCCATCCCATAAGTCCAAAAAAGTCAGCATACCACTTGCCTATCTTCCACATGCTTTCCTTAAGCGATGGCTATCGCAGATTGCATATGCCGACCAATATATTTAGTTGAGGTAATCGCCTTGGCCATGACCACCACTAGCACTTACAACGCTAAGTTCGTTGAAGTTACGGTAAGAGAAAGTCATAGTTGAGTTTTCACCACCAGTTGTACCACCACCATAAGCAACGGAGGTAAGGGTATTATTGTCCCCTAATCCGAATGTATGGTTGGCTGCACTATTACTGTCAGCTTTGTCTGGAGTGTTCTTAACCTGAAGCACAATAGATCTTGCGCCCGTGTTAATCTCATTAGTCAAAGCGTTGACGTCGGTTCCAGAAGCTAAAACTTCAACTTCGGTAGTGACTTCAAACGGAAGACTGACAAATCTCAGGAACGGGTCTTTTTGGCCTAGTATGTTAATATTTTCTCGACCAAAATCAGCGCTTACAGAAATGTTTGTAATTCTTGCATTGCTACCAGTATCAGTGGCTACACCATACTTCTTGTTCGTGGTTACAGCATCTACCCAGTTCGTTGACCTGATGCCACTAAGAGCACCCATGTTAACAAAGTGCTGTCTTCTCTTAACACCAGTATCTTTAGCAACAGTGCTAGATCCGTCATTCTCATTAAGAACATCAGTAGCTCTGGCTCTTTTAGCCGCGTCTTTTGTTGGTAGATGCCTAATTGACTGGCCACTTTGTGTCTGATATACAAATCTCTTGTTATTACCAACAAAGGTAATGGACTCGGTGAAGTTTCCGTCGGTTGGGAAAGAAAAAGAGGCAGAAGATACGTACATACCAGTGGCAACAATGAATGTTCCCAAGGTTGTATTATCAACGTCGCCTAAGTTATTCTTGCCGTCGTTACCAACTTGGAAGACCAAAGTTTTCTTGTTGTTCTGAAGCTGAATAACCCCACCGTGACCGCCCATACCTCTATTGTAAAGAAGGTCGTAGTCATCAATGGTCTTTTCTACAGTGATTTCGATATCTGGAACTTCTTCGTAGTCTTGGTACAAAGCAAGCTGACCAAGCTGGAAGATTTGTTCTAAGTTGAATGTAGTTGTAATACCGACACTCTGAACGCCCGGTACATACTCTGCTTTTTTAGCAGGTGTGTTCATGTCGGTGCGAGCATTGTCGTCGCTGTCTGTTCTAATTGCGCCGTCGTCCGCGACTCCAAGTGCGGTGATAGCCCAATATAGTCTATTTGGGACTGCCATTTTATGTTAAACTCCTTAAAAGTTGAGAATACTTTCCAAAGTATTATACACCAAAATTAATTTATAACTTCCATAGTTACCCTTACCGTTCCATGGTAAAGGTTAGTAGATAATGGGTCTGAATTTGCCACTCTAGTGTTCGTAAATCTAGCAATACCACCCTCTACGCCGTTGTAAGCAAATCCTCCAACTCCACTTGGCCTTATTAAGGCTGGGTATGTCTTAGCATAAGCATTCACCATGCCCCTATAATCAATAGGAAATGCATTATTTTCGCCTATTGCATTTGTATCAAAAAGAACGATTGCCGCTTCTTCTTGGAAGGATATCATGTCTATGAGCTGATCTCTTTCATAATCTTCCTCAGCAAGAATATGAAATACTACGTCTAAGCCTAGTTCATGCTTTGAATTACCAAGCTCGTAGGGTTCAAATCTTCTGCTTCCAGCTATCTCTACGCCAACTGCTGGTAATTGGATTCTGTTTTCTCCAAGGATAGAATAGTCGCCAGAGCCAACCATTTGAAAATCTTCGTCTGCTCTTTGGGTTCTATATTGTATTTCCCTAAAAAACCTACTATTGGCTGGCACTACGTCTACATATTTATAACTGTACTCAGCGGTAACAGTGCTGCTGGTATCTATAGCAGAGTCAAAGACAACTCTACCATTATCATAGTCAATATGATGGGAGTAAGAATCACTGCTAGTAATGGGCTTAAAAGCGCCATCGACATAAACTCCAGATATTCCGGGATTTGCTGGGGTCGTTGTAGTATTAGGTCTTTCAGGAGCAGATAATCCACTCTCCCATACCCAGTTTTTTCTAAAGCCTTCCCAAACCTGACCAGAGTCATATCTTGGATCGTCAACAAGTCTAAGTTGGTGCTTATCAGCACCATACCAGCCACTAGTAGGTATTTCTATATTCGTAAAGCCACCTGCATTCAAAAACTCCCAATCAAAAAATGAGACTAGGTTGTCTTGAAGTAAGGTGCTTAATGTAGGCTTACCAAATGTAGTTATTTTATTTAATACCATATTACTTCATGTATTTTTGTATTGACATTTTTACCAGCGCTAAGAAGCCACTTTCTCTCAAAGTTCTAGTAATAATGTTGTCAAATTGAGTACCAGATATTGAAGAAGGAACCTTCCAAACATTTATGCTGCCAGTTCTCATCATCTTACCCTGCCCAGATCTACCTCCAGCCATGGCGGTAAACTGGCCATCGGTTACTATGATAGCGTCACCTCTCATTAGTATCCAATTAAGCCAATCAAGCTCAACAACCTTCTTATAATACATTGAGTAGTATCTAATAACAGAATCTAGTCCAACAGAAGCAAAGATGTTAGTAAAGTCTTCTGGCTGCACATGAATTGAAAACCCTCCAGTAAAACTACGGTTTTTATATTTTAGAGGTGTATGTGTATACATCACGCTATTTGTGATGCCAGCTATTATTCCATTGACAGCACTTCTGGCCTTGGCGGGAGTTAATCCTAATTGACCTCTCAAATCATCTTGAAGGATATCTGCTATCTGACTTTTATTAAGATAAACAGCTGCCTGTTTTCTAATGTCAAGAATAGCCTTATTCGCCGCTACACCCATCCTTTTGTCTAGATCAGAAGCTATGGCTTTCCCTATCATCTTAGCAATTTGTGCTGGGGTCTCCTTAATAATGATTTCTACATCAGCTATATTTGTCACTAGACTTGCTCCCAAAAACAAACGCCATACTGAGTGTTGTTTTGCTTAAAGCCTTGGACAAAAGGTTCAGTAGCTCGTTTATATCGACCACTGCCATACTTGCCTATATCTATTAATATTTCCTTTGCCTTCATAACATCAGGCATATCATCTAAGTAAAATATTGTTTGTATATAGTTAGATGGTACGTTGACTTCAAAATTAGGCACTGCAAGAAAATCTCTTTGTCTATGATAAACCCTCATAGAAAAGTCTTCTGTTTGTGCTGTCCTTTTATTTCCGGCTCCTCCACATAGCGGGCACTGCATACCTCTCCCAAAAGGGATCGGTCCATTAGTTCTATAAACATGAATAGACCGACCACCAATGGTGTTAGTAATGCAGTTACTGCATCTTTCCACTTTGTCTGCAAAGACCAAAGTAACTTTTCGATTGAAAAGCTTTACAGCATCATTGAAAATGTCAAAGACACTTTGATGTATGCTAATTGAAGATTCACCTTTAAGAGCCATAGGTCACCTTATATTGTTATTTCTAATTGAGCAGGAACATCTCCTGAGTCATCGTACATTTCAACGTATATCATTTGATTGTTGCCTCCGGGCTGTTCAGCTTTTGAGTAGAATGCGATAACTATGCTATTGCCGGAAGACCATCCTGACCTATCCAGAACCTCCTGAATTGCAGTTTTAATATCGGGAGAGCTTAAGACAGTTCCATTAGCTGCACTTCTAATTGTTCCATTTCCGGTATCTGTGTTGCTACCCCAAGCGATTTGTGCTGTGGTGTAATTACTGTGGTTGAGACCGGCTGCGGTTGTTGGAGCAGCCTGATTGTCTGCGTCATAAGCAGCTACATAGAAATCATAATCAGCTGAATTGCCTGAAAACCCTCTCTTATTTATCTTAAAGTACGCACTCTGAACAGTAGCTCCTTGCTCTGCAACGATATTATTGAATCTAAAGTATGCTGCATAGTAATCATTAGTACCCTCGTCATCCTGCACACCAACGTATTCTTTAGTCTGATTATTCCTGAATCCTGTATTGTACGTTGAAACAGTACTAGAACTAGTAGACCTAGCTGCTCTACCATCGTCTGCACCAGCAGCTATGGTATAAGTAGTAGTAGTTTGTAATCCATCTGAATCACCTCTATAAAAACGAGGATTATCAAATCTTCCATCCATGTCATAACCTGTGGAAGAGTCTAATATACGAGGAGATAAGGTTTCAATAATACCTCCTTTAGTCACATAAGGTATCGCATTTCCGTTTTTAACGTCGTTTGCAGATATAGCTTTTGTTACTGGATTAGCCATTATTCACCTATTATGAATGTGTTATCACTAATTGGTTAACATTTCT
>TARA_R100000700_G_scaffold10422_1_pt1 | contig 13845 bp, 12 predicted proteins | sample TARA_R100000700 | Tara Oceans TARA_R100000700 (sample SAMEA2622810) | marine metagenome | biome: marine biome (ENVO:00000447); feature: marine epipelagic mixed layer (ENVO:xxxxxxxxx); material: "saline water (ENVO:00002010), including plankton (ENVO:xxxxxxxx)" | depth 120 m | reverse complement strand
AATGTAGCTGTAGGCTATCAAGCACTTACTGATAACACCACAGGAGCAGCGTGTACAGCAGTAGGTAAAACAGCTTTAGCAAACAATACCACAGCAGATTACAATACAGCACTGGGCTATCAAGCCTTGTTTACTAATACCACAGGTGCTAGTAATACAGCTATTGGTAAAAATGCTTTAGTAAACGCAACAACTGCTAGTGATAACACAGGAGTTGGAGCAGATGCATTATCATCAAATACTGATGGCACAGCTAATGCTTCTTTAGGATTTGAAGCAGGAAAATATGTTACGACAGGAGACAACAATACTTGTATAGGAAAACAAGCAGGTGCTAATAGCACTAACTTAACAACTGGAAGTGCTAATACTTTATTAGGTTGTGCTGTTAGAGGTAGTGGTTCTACAGTAAGTAATGAAATAGCTATTGGATTTAATTTTGGTGCAGGTGGAGCAAATACTGTAAGATTTGGTCAAAGTACCAATACAGCTACTCTATCCTTAGATGGTTCTGATACTTCCTGGGCAGCAGCCTCAGATGAAAGACTAAAAGAAAACATTGAAGATTCTGATGCAGGATTAGATTTCATAAATGAACTAAGAGCTATTACTTATAAATGGAAGCCTAAAAAAGATGTACCAGAAGATATGTCTCAGTATGAAGCAGATTCAGATGAGCCATGTAAAGGTGAAGGCAAAGTTAATCATGGTTTTGTAGCTCAAGAAGTTAAAGCCGTAATTGATAAATATGAAGATGTTATAGCAGATGGTCATAATATTTGGAGTGAAGACCCAGATGGCACACAACAAGTAGCCTTTGGTAATTTAATGCCGATGATGGTTAAAGCTGTACAAGAATTATCTGCACAAGTTGAGGAGTTGAGATCAAATTCTCATGCTCCAAAGGGCTTGACAGATATGGAAGGATATGATATACTCATGTCAAGGATTGAAAATTTAGAAAAGGAGAAAGAAAATGGCAGTTAGTAAAAAAATTGTAAAGTGCGTTCCTTATGAAAACTCATCTAGTAAAGTAGATAAGTGGGACATAGAAATGCAGTATGAAAATGATAGTGAAGGTGATTCTACTTATTACACTACTACTTTCAGTATTGCTGTTCCACAATTAGATGGAGATGGTAACGCAAACTTTACACTTAAAGCTAAAGGTAGTTGGAGTAATGCTAATCTAGTAGCACTATGTCCTGTATCTCAATGGGATGCAGTATTTGCTAGTCAAGTAGATAGTGTTATTACTAATCCACCAGCAGTAAGTACACCAGATAACGGATTTAGCGTACCTAGTTAATAAATGACAGAACAGACTTTTCAGATGCATGTTATGCCGTCTGTGTTTGTTTTAGAAACAACCATGCCTCAAAGTATGATTGATTCTGTAAACGATTACATGGATGAGTATAAAGAAAAGAAAGATAAACAATCTTTAAAACATTCATTGGTTGGACAAATACATAAAGGCGAACAGCTTTTATTAGACCATGAAGATGAAAGAATGATTGAGTATAACAAGTTTGTTTGTAACTTAGGAGCTGATTATATAAATTATTTTGCTAGTTCAGGAGCTGGTATGAAACTTAAAAATCCTAAACAAGTAAGAATAGACGAAACTTGGTCAGTTCATAGTTATGATGGAGACTATAATCCCATACATGACCATGGTACTAAAACAATAATGGGAATATCTACTACTGCTTGGACTAAAGTTCCTAAACAAATAGGAGCTAAAGCAGAAGCTAACACACCTACATATTCGCTGTATAACGAATCTGGACACAGTGATGGCTGTATATCATTTCAATACGGAATGAACTCAGTTTTAGATTCAGAAAGACTAAGACCACCACAGTCATTTGTAATGACACCAGAGGTAGGTAAATTATTAGTATTTCCTTCTTGGTTACAACACATGGTGTACCCATTTAAAGGGAAAGGAGAAAGAAGAACAATAGCTTCCAACTTAAATTGTTGGGACATAATAGAAGAAGAATAATATGGAATTTACACCCTATCTAGTTTGGAATGTAATTATTACATTAGTAGTAGCTCCGTTGTTATATAACATTAGACAAAATACTGCAGAGCTAAAAAGACAAGACATATTATTAAATAAAACTAGAGAAGACATAGCTAAAAATTATGTAACTAAAATAGAGGTCAAAGACGAAATGGAACAAGTAATGGATAGATTAGAAAAACTAGGAGAAAAAATCGATAAGATTTTTGAAATGATTTATAACAAGGGTAAAAGTGGCTAAGAAAAAAGGTAAAGGAGTAGCGGTATTAATTGCTATAGGTGAGCCTTCTAAGCTTTTAAAAACTATAAAAAGTAGGAAAAAGAAAAATGGCAAGAAAAAATAAAAACAAAAGAACAAGAACAGTATCTGAAAGAGCTGACTATAGACAAGGTGGTTCTGTTTCAAGAACACAATATGCTAAGGGTAATGTAGTAGATGAAAATTTTATACCACCAAAACCAGAAGGCTTAGACCCTTCTTTTGGAGCAGTACCTAAAGATGAAAAAACAGGTTTACCTTTACCGGGTGCAGCTGTAGGTACACCAGACCCTTCTTTTGGAGCAGTACCTAGAGATTCTTTACCTCCTAAAAACATAGATACATCAGGCTTTAAAACAAGTAGTATGGTTGGGGATGATACTGGTATTATTTATGACCCTATAGAACCTGTTCCTCAACCGGGTCCTATTGGAAGTCAACCAAGCCCAATAGACATAATTACTGAACCTGAACCAACACCAGCTCCTACTCCAACACCACCCCCAACACCAGCTCCAACACCATCGCCAACAGATATAGATGAGGAAAAACTTAAAGATAAATTAGAAGAAACAGCTTATGGAGATGTTTCTATACCTGATGTTGTACAAGTAGGATTTCAAACAGACTCTGAAGGTAATTTTATATTAGATGATGAAGGTAATCCTATACCTTTAAGAAATCAAAAAGTTACTCCTATGGCTGACCCAACTGCTGTTGAGTATGAAGAAACTCAAGGTGTTCCAGATGAAATAGTAGAAACTGTAGATGCTATAGCTAAAGCTGATTTACCAGCAGAAGAAAAAGCTTCTCTTATTGAAGATTTAATAAAAGTTCCTGAAGATGTTGCTCTTAAAATAGCTACAGGAACAATTAATAAAGAAGATTTAGCTAGTGCTATAACAGTTGCAAGAGTAGAAGCTATAGAAGGAGTTGAAGTAGAAATAGAAGAAGGTGCTTTAATGGAAGCAGCTCAAGGAGAACTAAGTCCTGAAGCTAAAGCTGAAGCAGCAAAAAATGCAGGTACTACTTTAGCAAGAGTTACTAGAGCTAAAAAACAATTAAGAAATGCTGGTTTATCTGAAGAAGATATTATGGAGCTTGGTAATGACCCTGAAGCTCTTGAAGATAGACTTACAGATTTTACGGAAGAACAAAGAGGTATTATAGAAGGCTTACCAGAAGAAGCCCTAGTATCTAATCAACTTGATAGTTTACTTCAAGGTATTGAAGAAGGTGAAGTTCCTCCGTGGGCTAAACCTGCAGTTGCTAGTGTTGAAGCTATGTTAGCTAGAAGAGGTTTAAGTGTTTCAACTATTGCTAGAGAAGATTTATTAAATGCTATTATTCAATCAGCATTACCATTAGCTCAATCTAATGCTCAAGCTATACAGGCTTCAGTAGCACAACAAAAAGGAATTGAAGCTCAAGCAGCTGAAGCAGACGCTCAAAGAGAACAACAAACAGCTTTATTTAATGCTAGTAATGTTTTTCAAATGGACATGGCAAACTTAAGTAATGAGCAACAAGCTAGATTAAGTAATAGTAAATTTTTACAAACAGTATCTTTAACAAATGCTAGTAATAAACAACAAGCAGCTGTTCAGAATGCATTATTAACTTCTCAAGCTAATTTAGCTGAAGCTAACTTTGCTCAACAAGCACAGATACAGAATGCTAATGCTTTTTTACAAATGAATATGCAAAATTTATCTAATGAGCAACAAGCATATATGATAGAAGCACAACAAGAGCAACAAAGAATATTAAGTAATCAAGCTGCAGAGAATGCTGCAAAACAATTTAATGCTGCTAGTGAAAATGAAATGTTAAAATTTTATGAAAGTTTAGCAGCTCAAGTAGACCAATTTAATGCTACGCAAGAAAATGCAACATCACAGTTTAATGTGTCTCAGCAAAATGCTGCTGAAGCAAGAGATGCTCAAAGAGAAGCTGAGTTAAATAAATTTAATTCTCAGTTAAAAGCCCAGATTGCTCAACATAATTCTAATCAAGATTTTGCTCAAAATCAATTTAATGCACAGAACGCAGCCTTTGTAGAAAATGCTAATATTAATTATATGAGACAAACTAATACTGCTAATACAGCTGCACAAAATGCTGTAAATTTTCAAAATGCTATGAATGCTTTTAATATGTCACAAACATCTATGGCTTTTATGGTACAAGAATTAAGAGATAAAACTGATTATGCTTTTAGAGCTTCCGAAAATGAAAAAAATAGAATAGCTCAATTAGTAAATACTGCTTTGGCTTCTGACCCAGATAAGTATGGTAGTAGTACAACGAATATACAAAACTTAATTAAATTAATATCAGGAGACATAGGAGGATAAGAACATGGGATTTTTAAGAAAAGTAGTTAGAAAAGTAAAGAAGGCTGTAAAAAAAGTAACTAGAGGAGTTAAAAAAGTTTTTAAGAAAATTAAAAAAAGTAAAATTTTAAAAGCTATAGCACTCGTAGGAGCAGCTATTGTAACAGGAGGAGCCTTTGTAGGAGCTTATGGAGGAGCTATGAAAGCTTCAACAGTTGGAAGTTGGTTATTTAACACTTCAAATGCAATTTTAGCAACCCCAGTAGTAGGAACATTAGCAACGCCTTTTAAATGGTTAGGTGCGGCAGCAGGTAATGTGGCAGCTGGAGTATTTAAACCAGCAGCAACAACACCAGCAACACCAGTACCACCATCACCGGGTACGCCATTAACACCAGCAGGAGCGTCAGGACCAGTAGCAGGAGGAGGAGCAGCAACACCTGCACCAGCAACAGGAGGAGGAGCAGCAGGAGGAGGAGCAGCAAAAGCCAACACCAGCACTGGTTTTTGGGATTCTGGAACAGGAGAATTTATTCGTCAAGTAGGAGGAAATGTTATTGGAGGAGTAGCAACAGGTTATATAATGAATGAACTAACAGAAGAAGACCCTGTAGGAGCTTATGGTTCAGGACTTGGAGAAGAAAGAGGAATAGAGCTAACACCTTTAGAAATTGCTTATTCACAAGCAAATATAGATATAAACGATGCTTATAAAAATTTAACTTATGGAAATGCAGATGCTAGTTTTTTATATAATACTTCAGAATTTGCTAAATCACCAATGATAGGAGTAGCATAATGGAAGAAAAAAGAGAATTAAGAACTGGAAGACCTGTAGTATCTAGAACTGTCTCAGACGCTGTAGAGCAAATACTTGTTGATGCAGCAGACGCTGGAGTTACTTTAGATGACATTGAATCAAATCCTAAATATGGCGGTAAGTTTGTAGAAGACCAAAAAGCTTTAGATGAATTAGTAGATTTAAAAAGAAGAGGAGCAGCTATTCCGGGACAATCTTTAACTTCTGACTTAGAACAGCCTAGACCTTGGGAGAGACCTCCTGAATTTGCTAATCCAAGAGAAGCACTTAATCATATTACATCACTTATATTAAAACCAGATTCTGTTAAAGAATTATTAGCGGCTTTAACTAACGGTGCTAGTGTTGGTGATATTGCTATGTCTATAGTCTATTCTCAATATGCAGAAGGTAAAATAAGTCCTCAAACTATGTTACTAACTATGGAACCTGTTATGTATGTAATTATGGGAATAGCTGAAGAAGCAGATGTTAATTATACTATAGACGGAGATAATATTGAAGAAACAGACGAAGATGAAATAAAAGAACAATTAAATGAATTTGAATCAGCTGTTTCTAAAATAACTAAAGAAACTGCTAAGAAAAATATTACTTTAGAAAACATGCCAAGTAATATATTAGATAAAAGTTTATTGGATAAAGTAAAAGAAGCTGTACCACAAGCTAGAAAAAGTTTATTAGACAAAGGAGAAACAAATGAGTAATTATTTATCTGGCTCACCGTTTGGGCAAGTTGCAGGAAGTTTATTATCACAAAAAAATAGACGAAATAGAAAACAAAGAAACCAAGCTTTAATATTAGCAGCTTTATTTGAAGCTTTTGGGGTGAGACAAAAACAACAGTTTGAAACTAAAAAAGAAAACATTAATGAGCTTAATGACCAATACGGAGATATTATAGAAATAAATAAAGCTAATTATAATGACCCTTCTGCTGTAAAAGAAAGAAATTTATATAAACAATGGTTAAATGAAGATACCAGAAATTCTGCAATAAATGCAAAAGCTATAGACTATTTTAATAGTATGCCTGCTCTCGCAGAACAATTTGGACCAAATGCTTATGCTGCTGTTCAACAATTAAGTTTGACTACAAATGACGCTAATATTCAAGGAAAGTTTGCAGAAGATATGGCACTAGCAAAAGAATATGCAAAACAATATTTTACTAATATTGAAACAGATGAAACTGGACAATATAAAGTTATTAAAACTCCTAATATTGTAGAGTTTAATGCTGATGTAAAAAGAGCTTATAAGGCTGCTTTAAATGAAGTTAAAAATGACCCAACAAAAAAAGGAGTCTTACGGGAATTATTTGTAAAAACTTTTGGTAGAGATAAAGAAGGTAATCCCCGTTTTGGAATGATTCATCAAGACAATCTAACGAATGAACGTGAAAGACTAGAAAAAGAAGCAGGTATTACTCGTACAGAAACTGACTTTGGTTATAATCTATCACTAGGAATTTATACTGATGATATATTAGATAATACTATAAACTCAGCTGATAGTGAAGAGGGAGAAGAAAGAACATGGCTGACGTGGTCTTCTACTGACAAAGCAGCAGGGACATCAGATGACAATACTACAACAAATGTTAACGATGCATTTGCAAAATATCCAATACCTATTAAGGGAGATGCTAGCCCAATAGACTCACACGTAACAGAACTAAATTACTTTTTACACACTGGGGGAAAAGAGAAAGACGAGGCTGAGAGAGCAAAAACTCATCTTACTGCCAACAAAAATGATGGAAAATATATGATGGAGGTAGATGGTGAGGAAACAAATATTTATGATTATTATATAAACTTACCTTCGGGCGACGCTAAACTAATTTTTATGGATGACATATTAACTAGGTCAAGAAAACTTCAACAAGCGTATGAGAGTGGAGGAGGCACTGAGGTTAAATCTCCGGCTTATTTTGTAGATGCAGCACTGTTAGATTATATAGAAAATAACCATGTAGGAGTAAGAGCTGAAAACGTTGTTTTAGATATAGACTTACAGGAAATGATAAGTGTAACTTTTAATGGTGAACCTTTGGAAATAAAAATAGGAGAAATAGTTGGTAGGGTTGCGGACAAAAAACATCCAAAATATTTTCATAATTCAGAAGATGCAAGAGCATATATAGACGCATTTGAAGGTTTAAATCCAAGACATCAAGAATTTTTAGAAAAGTCTTTTACTGATGTTCATGCTCCTAATGAACCAATTACTAGAGATATATTTGGAAAAATAGGAGACATTATTTCAGAAACTGTTGGTTATAAAAGTTCATTTCAAAAAAATGCAGATATGAAATTACTTGTTGAATATATGGAAGGAGAATTTATTAATCCAGTAAGATTAAAAGCTGTTTTAGAAAGACATAACTTAGATGAAGATAAAAACACAGTAAAACAATTTTTAACAGCAGAAGGGGTTGAATTTGACTCTGGAAGCGGTTTTCCATTATTTTAATTAATAATAAGATATATGATAAAAAGAGATAAAGAATTTTACGATAATATTTATAATGATTTATTTAAAGCTAGTTTAAATTCTACAGAAAATAATTCTTCTCCTTTAAAAGAAGAAAAAGTTTTATTAGATATACAGGATTCTTTTAGTCTTAAAGACAAAGAAGAAAATAATACTGTTAGCCCTACATTTAAATCAGATGATTTTTATGAAAATATTTATAATGATTTAGTAAATACAGACACTTCAAAGATAGATTATAATAAATTAAGTTCTGATATTTCTATTGGTAGAAAATTAGCTTATGGAGCTAGACAAGAACCTACAATTTTAGGAAGCACTTGGAGGCTAGCTAAAGCAGGAGTAAATTCTTTATTCAGCGGTAAAAGTTTTGACGAAGAAGCTAAAAGAATTGAAGCTGAAAGACAAGAAGAAATATTTAAAGATTACCCAGAATTTAGAGGTAAAGAAGAAGACTTAACAGTTCTTAGCGGTAGAATGAGCTTAGCTTTAGCTGACCCCGTTACATTTTTAGTTCCTTGGACAAAAATAGCCAAGGCTGGAAAAATAGCTACCATGGCTACAGGAGCTACAATTTCAGCTGCTGATATAGCACTTAGAGAAAAAGCTTTATATGGTGAAATTAATTTAGGAACTGTTGCTTTAGGAGCTGGTCTAGGAGCGGGAAGTTCAGGTATTGGTTTATTAATATCAAATAAAATAAAATCTAGTAGATATCCTCAAGAAGTAATAGCTTTAGATAAATCTAATAAACCCGTAATAAAAAAATTAGTTAATACTGACCCTGTTTTTGTTGGTCCCCTTCAAGACGATGTGCAAAGGGCTTTAAATGAAGTCAGTGAAGCTACTATTCCTGTTACTCAACCTTTTATTACAAGATTTCAAGATAATGTTGCTAGTTTAGGTGAAAGATATACCAAAAGAGATTTATTAACTAAAGAGCTTAAAAAGTTAAAAGAATTAAAACAATTTGATTCAGGAAGTCTTCCGGGCATTCCTTCAAAAGGAAGCACAACATCTCAAATTAATAAAATTTCAAAAGAAATAGATAAAAACGAAGAAGCTATTAGAAAAATTTTATTTATAGAACAACCTGAAAATATAGCTATGACAGGAATTGTTTCTTTTATGGAAGCTTATAAAAGAGGTATATTAAAAGGTAAGGTAGGAGAAAATTTAAGTAGAGCTTTTATACAAGAATTAGTTAGACCTTTAGCCGGAGCAACAGGAATGGGAGCAGGAGCATTATTAATTACTAGAGGAGAAATTTCGGATGAGGGATTAGGTTATGCAGTATTATCAGGTTTAGTTTTAGGTAGGTTTAATAAACATTTAGATTTATTAGATGTGACTCCTAAATTAAAAAAGGTTCTGAAGACGTCTATTGACAAAGAATTTACTTATGGTAATAGAACTTTTATAAGAAGATTATTAGCTGGTGGTGAGGCTGGAAGAGGAACTGTACAAAATGAAGTAATGAGAAAATTTTCTTCAGATTTATATAGTTCTAGGGGTAGAGCAGGTGATTTAGGTACAAAACTTAAGGAAGGCGTTGAAGAATTAAGAGACAGAAATATTGCTTTTTATCTTAAGCAATTAGATGATATATTAATAGGTAATACTGATGATAATATTTTAGCTGCAGGAAGAATCATGCAAGAGCAGGGTATGCTTCCAACTAGTAGATATTCTTTCTTACAAGCAGGAGACCTTGATAATGTTGTAGCAAATGATATTGCTAGAAAGTTAATAAATCTAAGAAAAATTTCTTTTGGTGATTATGTAAAAAAAGGTGGTCTTAATTTTGAAGAAATAGACAACTATGGTCTTACTCAAATATTAGATAGGCAAATTACAAAAAATTTAGGAGATAAAAAATCTTTTGATATATTATACAAAGCTTATAAGATACAAAATCATAATGAACAAGTTACATATCTTAAAAATTTAGGTATAAAAGATAAAGATATTTCTACACAATTAAAAAATTTAGAAAAAATAGATGGTAAGCCTATTAGAACTGACGCACAAATAAAAGAACAAGCTAGAAATCATTTATCCATGGGAGACCCTGTTAGAAGAAAAGAAGTAATAACTGAATTAAAAGCAGAAGATGATATTGTAAAATTAATTAATAATGAAGGCAGACCAGTAACCCAAAATGAAACACTAGTACACTCAGCCGGTTATATTAATAAAGAAAGAAGTTTATATGACCCAGAAGCTAGAGCATTTGCCAAAGAATTATTTATACAAGACCCAGCTTTTACTTTATCTAAGTTATTTAGAGATACTGTTCCTATTGTTGAGTTTTCTAGACGTTATGGAAGTAAAGGACAAGGACTTAATGATGTTATAACAGATTTAAAAAATTTTTACAATAAGGTAGATAAAGACGCTAATTTAGAAAATAATTCTTCTTTAAGAAAGTTATTAAACGATGATTTAGCAGAAATGAAAAAAAGTGTAAATGTTTATTTTGGAGTATTTGAACAAAGTGCCGCAGGCGATTTGTGGGGTTCCGAACTGTCAAAAAGTATTGCCTTAACTTTACAAACTATACTGGCAACTACAAAACTTGGTAAAGTAGCCATACCTTCTATAGGTGATTTAATACAAACTATGCAGAATAGTGGGTATAAAACTTCTTATAACTCTCTTATAAAACAAATGAGACAACAAGGTACTAGAGCTGAAAAACCTTCAGCTATGTTGGCACAACGAAGTTTTGATGTAGAAGAAAGAATACTAGGCAGAAAATTTAGCAACAGAAGATATAATGGCACCTTAGAAAGAGAGCTAAATGATTTTGCTCAGCAAGCTACTACGCCTTATCAACGAGGACTATTAGAGTGGCAACAAAGGTTTTTTGAATTTGTTCAATTAGGAAGAGTTACAAGATTTGCTAGAGAGTTTGCTTATGATTCAGGTGCTTTTAGAGCTTTTGATTTATCTAGAAAAACAAAATTTAGTCCTGCTCGTCTTAGGGAATTAAATAGTTTAGGTTTAGATGTTAATAATGCTAAATACTTAAATCAATTTAAAAATATTGACGATGCTTATGCAGATAAAATGGGTAAACATCTAATAGATACAGCCGGTTTTAAAGCTGCTAATAGAGATGCTTTAATACCTCAAATAGGTAATAGAAGATTATTTGCTCAATCTAAAAATCCTTGGATGAAATTTGCAGGAAGTTTTTTATCTTGGGCTATGGCTAAATCAACTCAAACTAATTCGTTACTTAGAAGACTAGAAGATGGAGATGCAAAACTAGCTGTATTAATGTTAAGCACGCTACCTTTTTATGCAACTATAAGACAATTACAAATTGAATTAAATCCTAATAAAGATGTTAGAGAAGAATATGGAGATGTTTCTTCAATGAACGAAAGACAGTTAAAAGAATTTTTAGGTGATGTTCTTATTTTTAGTGGTCAAGCTGTGCCATATTGGGCTGATAAAGCAATTAATATGTCAAAATATAATACTGGACTAATAGATACTATATATCCGGTAGCTGGAATAATTGAAGATTTAGCAGATGTGCCAGAACAAATACTTGAAGGAGACCTTACTTCTGCAGCAGTAACTTTAGGTGAAGCTACAGTTCCTTTTGCTAAAGAATTTACAAGAAGAGGAGATGACGATGCTTTACTAGGTATTGAAGCTTTAGGTTTAAAAGAAGAAATTAAAGACTTAAAAGGCGAGACTATAGTGCCAAAAGCTAGGTATACTACAGGTGGCTTAGTATCAGGACCAAAAGTACCTTTTACAAAAGAGAACCCAGCAGACCGTATCAATCCTATTACTGACGAGCCTTATCAAGAACAGATGGACAGACTAGGCTTTGCTGAAGGTGAAGATGTTTCTGTTAAAAAAGGACCTCCTTTACATAGAAAAATTTATGGACTACCAGATAAAATGAAAGCATATATGGACCATTATGGTCTTTCAAGACAAGAAGTTTTAGCAAGACATAATGAATGGAATAGAGGTCTTTTGAAAAATATTTTTTCAAAATTAGGCTTTAATGTTAATAATGATTATGAGTTAAATAGACTTTATGATTACGCAACAGGAGAAGAGTATAGTGAAAAAGAAATAAAAAAATATTTAGATAAATATAATCTTGAAGAATCTTCAAATAAACAAATAATAGATTTTATAAATACTGTTAGACCAGATGAATCAGATAAAGGATTTTATGAAAGTCGTGCTTTAGGAGAGGTCTTTCCTTATTTAAAAAGTAGGCTAGGCTTTGATGAAAGTAAAAAAGATTAAGTGGAAGCTTTTATTCTTATGCTAGATTTAATTAAAGCTAATATTAGAAAAGAAGAAGGTTTAAAATTACAAGCTTATAAACCTATAAAATCTGAAAAATATTATACTATTGGATATGGAAGATACGGTCCTAGTATTAAAGAAGAAGATGTTATTACATTGGAACAAGCTGAACAATTTTTAACTGAAGACGTAAATAGTAGATTAAAAGAGATTAATAATTTATTACCTGATTTTAACTCTTACCCTTTAGAAGTTCAAGTTGCTTTATTTAGTGAATATTACAGAGGCTCAATAGGACAAAGCCCTAAAACAATAAAACTTCTAAATGAAAAAAAATATAGAGAAGCAGCTATAGAGTTTTTAAATAACAAAGAATATAAAAATGCTGTTGAATTAGGTAAGCCCGGAATAAGAAAACGCATGGAAGAAGTAAGTAAAGCTATAAAAATATTAGAGGATATTAACAATGCTCCTCTACACTGAAAAACAACTAGAAGAAGCTTGGGAGGAAAACTGCAAGGTTAGAACACATCTTGGTTTACCTTGGTTTACTATGGAAGACTATAGACCTTTGTATGAAGTAGAGATGGAAAAGTTTATGTTAGGAGAATTTGAATAATGGGATTTCCGTTTGAAATAATTACTATGTTAGCCTCGACAATTCTTGGTGGAGTAATGAGTATCTGGGCTGAAAGTCGTAAGGCTAAAGCAGAAAATGAAAAGCTTCTTATAACTCGTGGTGAGTTTGATATGAAAGCTAGAAAGCAATCTATTGAAGCCGGACAAAAAGATAAAGGCTTTGCTTGGACTAGAAGAATTATAGCTTTAAGTTCTGTGTTTGCTATTGTTGTATTTCCTAAACTAGTTGCTGTGTACTATCCAGATGTATTAGTAACAGTAGGGTATACACAATGGAATCCGGGCTTTTTGTTTTTTACAGAAGGCAGAGAAATATTTGAATGGATAACTTTCGAGGGCTTGGTAATAACTCAGTTAGATACTAACCTAGTATCAGCTATTATTGGCATGTACTTTGGTGGTAGTTTAGCAAAAGGAAGATAATATGAATACAACTCAGTGGATGAAGTTATTAGAAACTGTTGGTATTCCAGCAGCTTTTGCTGTTGCTGCAGGGTTTTTAGTGTGGAAACTATTTAACCACCTAATCGCCGACGTTCATAAGAAATTAGATGCACAACACGGCATGATAGTAGCTTTAATAGATAGAGTAAGACAAATAGATAATGACATAATAAGAATAGATACAATGTGTAGAACCGCTATGGGCGTTCCTGTAGATGTAGATAAGTTAGCAAGAGCAGATGGAAAAAAAGACCAACGAAAAGATTGAGGAAATAATAGAAATGAAAATACTAAGTACAATATTTATAATCTTGGTACTAGGTGTTAGTGGCTTTGCTGATGCCGATGAAATGGTACACAAATTTAAAAACCCTAGTTTTAGTGGTATAGGAACTTCAGCACATTATCTTACGATTGAGAATCAAGAACACATGCGTAAGATGACAATTAAAGAAGAAATAAAAGCCTTACAAGAACAAATAGAAAGAGATGCAGAGAACACAACACTTGCAAGATTTGTAAGAAA